>OBVB01000254.1_pt1 | contig 55355 bp, 71 predicted proteins | sample 1475891 | NCBI WGS metagenome assembly OBVB01 (sample SAMEA2579943, study PRJEB22360) | human gut metagenome | biome: human gut; feature: human-associated habitat; material: faeces | place: Denmark | collected 2008/2010 | reverse complement strand
AGAATTGCGTGAGTTGCGTAAGGCTATTGAGTTATTACCGTAGACCCAATGGGGAGTAAGCGGCGAAGATGGACAATATCATAATTGGATAATTCCTTATTCTACCTGCTTTTTTGCTAAATCTGAATACCGAAATCCACGTGAAGCAGATTGGAATTTAATCACCGAATATGACCAATTAAAATTCAAAGTATGGTTCACGAATGATAATGTATTTAAGTACCCCAATATCAAATGTAGCGTATTTTCGTTTGGTGTTACAGCTTAATGCCCCATCGCTAAATAGACTACGCCATCAAGAGTAGAAGGTGCATGACTGGCATCAGCAACAAGAGTAAATCCCGTTGTACTTTTATTACTATGATAGAATACCTCATTACCTCCTACCGATGTTTTGTGTTCTATAGATGGCCAAACGCCTGAACACCCATTATCAAAAGCTGTAGGAAATGTAATGGGATAAGTTGTTCCATCATACACGTATACGCTTTTCTTGTATCCCCATTGGTTAGCATATTCCTAAGCATATCCAGCTTATCCCTGTCATATAATCATCGATTTGTACTTTGAATGATGTTGATATTTTAGCAATTACAACACACGGATGATCTAGTGAATTATTAAAGTTAGTATTATTAGATTCACCTACTGGAAGCGCTACATATTTAACATTACAAGGAAGTATCAATGAAACAGAAATAATTCTATTAGTATCTTTTCCATCTGCTATATGTCCCCATTGGCTAAAATCCAATAGCGCCCCAACGTATAGAGGTGACGTTATTTTGCGCAGACATATAAGTGAAGCTGTTTATTGTTATTTCTTTAACGGCACTACTTGTCCAATTATCATTATCTAAGGTTGCCGGCGCTATATTAGTGATTGCGACGAACGGAGGGAAAGTAAAAGGTATTATAAAGCTGCTAGCTCCATCGTATATAGTCCTAGTAACCGCGATGTTTGACTTTCCCCATTGGATGTGTAACATTTAAGATCTGCCAAGAGCAATATAATAATGTTCAAATTTTGCAAATTCGATTTTGTCTAAGCTAAGACGAACGGCATTATCAAAGTTACTAGAGGAACGCTCCGTTGCTGATTCTTGTATTGCACCAACTCCTACATATACTTCTGTAAAAGCTATTGGAAATTTTGTTGGTGCTGTATACCACATATCAATACGCCCTCTTTTAGCTATTCCCCATTGGTTATGAGCGACCAATGTTTATCCAAAAGCCATTGTTTATAGCTTTTGCGATATGATTGCCAACATAACCGCTGTGTAATTCAAATCCAGTAGTAGTAATGTTATTTGCTCGAATGCTAGCTTCATACAGCCTCTTAGGCTCATCCTTCATCATAGTTACGGTTCCGTATATTTCTATGTAAGAAATTAGATATGATACATTTGCTTGGTTTTCTTTGAATTGTCCCCATTGGTTAACTTTTGCCAATCGCTATGAAGAAATGTTCAAATCGAGCAAATGATATTGTTGTATTTGTGTACTTTATAGCGTTATCAGAATTATTTGAGGATGGTCCTTTGGCACTATCTGGCAAGCCTGTTGTAACAACATATACTTCAATGAATGCGATTGGGAAGTTGGTAGTTTGCAAATACCACGAACTGTCATTTCCTCGTAGTGATTTTCCCCATTGGATAGTAAATCCATTAGCATACTTCACGAAACCGCTTTCTCCAAAGCGTTGTGCCACTATTCCACCTTCGCCTAGCTTGTTTTTTATATCTTTAAGAGTAGCAACTGGATTCTCTTGCCAGTCAGTCGCACCAAGGATTTTTGCAATGGCATCTGTAATTGCTGGATGGGATGAAATATCTGTGTTATGGGTAGATAATTGATTCTTTAAATTCTGAAGCAACCAACCGTGTGCATTTGCATCATTGTTATGATGAGCAATACCATCTTCTAATTGTTCATAAGTAATGTACAAATGACTTTGATAATTCACTTGAACAATAGCATCGCCTACACCTAATTGAATACCTAGCATTTTTTCGTCAACGCTGGTATTAGGTGGAATATAACTAGCATTAGAACCTGCATTTGTATAAGCAAATAATTGCTCTTCACCTTCTTCACCGAGTTTAGCGAACAAGCCTAATTCTCTTGCGAAGAACCCTGCTGTCAATTCACTATTGCTAACAGTAGATACAGCTTCGATTTCACCGTTGCCTAAATGATTGATTTTAGGAACATTTCCATCCATCAAACGATGTTTTAAGCCTGTCATAGTTTCGATGGTTTCACCATTTAACAAGCCGTCACCTAATGAAATTTTAGTAAATATAATTGCAGAATGAGTTCTGATTGACTCAGTAACCATATTCTTACCTTGATTAGTGGTTACAATTCTTCCGTAATCGCTCATTGATTACCTCCATATATTTTAATTTTATCAACATTAATAAGTACCATTCCGATTTTAGGCTGTCCTGATGCACGGATAACAGGATCGCTTTTAGCGTATTTTATTGTTTGCTTATCAAGCACATTAACCACACCACCTATACAGAGTTGTGTGTGTGCTTGATGTAATTCAGCAACAACATACGTTAAATGAGCCGGCTTATATTTATCGACGAGTTCTCGAACTGTTTCAACATAAGCAGCTACATCTAATGCAATTTTAAATTCATTAGGTTTAGTATTTTCTAAAACATGAGCGCCACATACAGGAACTATTTGATTAATAATCGTTTCTAACTGCTTAACGGTGATTGTTTTAGTACCTTGAATTTTAACTAACAGATTTTGCCTACGTTGATTTATCGTTAAATGCTTATTGGTTTTTATGCCGTATACTCGTTCCCAATCAGAAAGGCCCCATGTAGCACTTTCAACAAATAGCTGTTTGCATATATCAATAATAAGCAATCGTTGCTTTTCGTGCTCTTCGCTTAATGAGTCTTCAGTAGCTTTGAATGAACCATCACTTTTTAGAAATTTCGGTAAATAGCGAAGCACATCAACTTTATAGGTCCTCAATAGTTCGAATATCATTGTATGTTCACCTCACCTAATGTCGGCAAATCTTCATCGTTAATAACAATGCTTTTATCATCATTGTTAATTCGCAAATTCTGATAGTCGATAGCGCCTGCGTCAATAATAAAACTACCTACTTTTGCAATCGATAATTTATTAATTTCGCCGTTGTTGATGACTGACTTTTCAAGATCTATTAAATAGCTATTCATCATTTCCTTGAATTTGTCTAAAACAAAACCTTTACCCTCGATAGTAGCCGTTACATTAATCACTTTAGGAGTTGCACTAACCACAGTTACCATAGCACCCATAGGGCGAACGCTTTCAATGTAATCTTTAACCGCTTTTATTAGCTCGGTAGAGGCTTGTTTAAACTCAGAATTAATAATAATGACTTTAACAGAACCAGGACCATTCCATGTAGGTATGATTTTCACACCCCCTACACCAGGAACAGACATAGCCCATTCATAATAGTGCATTTTATTTCCTGATGTACCAGGATAGCGAACATGCAATAAATAGCGTTCCCTTAAATTATCGTCGTTTTCTTCTTCAAAACCATCTTTTGTTGGTTGTGCATTGATAACGCTGTTAATACCAGGAATTGACATCGGAATTGTATCAATTGCATTTGCTGCTACATTACCACCATTACCAGTTTCAACGGATTGAACCTTAACTTCTTGACTACCGTTAATCGTTATGGTTTCTAGCGTTTCGAATAATACTCCGTCAGCGGTAGAGAATTGACTACCTTTAGGCAATACTCCATTTCCCTTGACTGTAACAGTCCCTATCGCCCTTGTAGCTACCTTTCGAATGATACCAGCTTCTTTAGCACGCATAGTCAAGAAATCGCCATATGATGTATCCGCAAATGCTACTTTATAGAGTTCGCCTAATTCAACATATGTCTTCATGAACTCAATAGCATTAGATGAAAATACATCATATTCAAATGTACCCTCAAATTTACTCATCGGAAGTTGCGATTGTAATTGGAGGCTTTTTAAAATTTCGTCTGATGTTGGAATATTAAACATTGATATTAATACCTCCATATATCGTTGTTAATTCAATTTGACAATCGACCTTATCACCATTCGCGTCGAACTCGATACTATCAATCGACTTTATATAAGGGTTAACCATAAGGCACTCTATAATCACTCGTTTTAGTTCTGAATAGCGTTCGCCAACGCTCATGACTTTACCTATGAACGGCTTCAACTCGATACCATATCGAGTAGAATACGCTAGATATTGATTGCGTTCGGTTTTGAGTGCTTTGTATACCCAAATTTTTAACGCTTCATCACCCTCTAAGGCTATTCGTTTACCACTTGCGTTATATCGGAATGTATCGCTTTCAAAATTCCAATCATATTCACGAAACAACGGTAAATCGCCTTGACTAGACTCGACTGTACGAGTTAACCCTGCAAAAGGATATTCTTCGCTCATAGTTTCACCACCTTTTGACCGATGTAATAAAGCTGTTCACCTTGTCCATATACTGGAAATACGGTTACTTCATCGCCTACTCGCAAGGTATCAGTCATATTAATGGTATCGGTATAGTCATTGTGTATATCGTGCGTATGACTAGCAAATTCTGCTAACCCGCCACCGCCTGAACGAGGTTGTGTTTCGCTTATGATGTGGCCCTCAGCTTCACGATGATGACCTGGCTTCCAATAATCATTCAAATATATTTGCTCATTGGTAATGTCGATATTATCAACGCGAATTACTAGGTTAGGGAATGGCGATGTAACCAAACCAATACGCATCCCCATAGGTTGTTCGCCTTTAGCTATTCCGTGAATTGTATCAACCATTTTAGCCATCGAATGTGCAGCACTAGGAATATCATTCAACATAATGAATTTCTACCTTTCTTTTAGTCGATTTTTTAGTAGACCTTCGACCTTTGCCCTTAGGAGTTTTATTTTTCTTTTTAGCCTCACGCTCTAGGCGTTTCTTTTCTTTAGCTTCTAAGGAATGGTCTACCTTTTCTTTAGTCATAAGATTCTCAAATTCAATCTCGAGCTTCATGGTATGTTGACCATTTTTGAAATCATGAGTATCACTCTTGATCCAGAACTTACCACTTAACTCGGTAATCACATCTCTAATTTCAACAGAATACGAGGATAAGGCGTCATAATCACCTAAACAATCAATCACACCTGTTCGTTCCGGTTTTTTAAATATATCCTTTACTTCATCAGCCGTGTTTTTGTTTTTATTTTCCTTATAGACTGCCTGTATCATAGAGTAGCGTTGAATTTGGTCGTCTTTACTTTCATATCTAACAAAGTTACCTTTATCATCAACAATCATGACTTTATTAATCATATTTTCAATAGATTCTTTAAATGACGAGTCAGTAATATTTCTATATTGGTCTATTACTAGCCCTTCAATCAATGAACCTTTCTCTATGACGTCGAGTTCATCGCCCTCCATCATAGCTTGATATTTTTTATTGGTCTTTTTAGCGGCCTCTGTATAAGCCATAAGTATGATTTGATAGCCTGATTTATTGTTAGCTATAAAAGTTATTTTTTCACCTGTTTCAGCGAGGTTACCTATTTTAATACCCATTTCCTTGCATACTGCTTTTGCGATATCCTCTGCTGTCATATTGGTGAATTTACGAGTAGTTTTTGATTTACTCAATATGAACATGTTGTCATAACATGTTACTGTAATGCGTGATGCAGATGTTTTGCGTTCGGTGGTATATATATTGCCAACGAATTGTACATCACCATCTTCTGAGTACCCTTTAATGGTTTCGCCGATACTCACTGCATAGATAGGCCAGTTCGGATCACGTGGCTCTTGCACTAAGACAAATTCAAGTTTTCTAGCTGCTTGAATACGAGAACCTGACCAGGTAACATGCTCAACTAAATTAGTAATATCATTTTCAACAGGAACTTTTTTCTCTTCGCCAGTCTTTTCATCTTTAACTGTTTTAGTGCCAATATGTTTAACTATCATATTATTTCACCTTCAACTTTCTAAGCTGACTAAGATTATTAATCGCTAAATTCTTTAGGTCATTTGATTGGATAATGCGTTCATAATGACGATAATTTCCATATGCCTTTTTAGCAGCATCCAACACATCAGAACCTTTACTGAACAATGTTGCCGTTTTAGGTTTTTGAGCAACAGAAGGCCTATCTTTTAAGCCTGTCGTTTCATCAACTGGCTTATCATCACCAGTGGCAGGCGTATTAAGGTCTTTATGTTCCTTAAATGTTAGCGTGTAATACATATCCCCTGTATTTTCCTGTTTCTTATATGGGAATGACTCAATTCCCATCATTAAATTAATAGGGCCATCGCTTATGATGACCCTAACTGGTTTCTTTGATGTTTTCCACTTTTCTATGAGGTTAATAATTTCAATAGGCTTACGCTTATCGCCAACAATAAACGGATAATCTTTCGCTGGAAAAAATCCCTCGAATGATAATGTTTTGAGTTTAGGGTTTCCAAATAAAAGCACCTCACCTATTTGAGTAATATCAACAGTTTTATTTCCCTGTTCATTACCGACCTCATATTTAACAGGAGTAACAGGAAGCACCAACTTTTCTTCATTTTGTGAAATGATGATAGTTGGCAACTCCCTTGCCCCTTTACCAAATGCAAACGATAAAAGCGATAAGGCACGCCCTATACCGCTAACGAATTTTGACATGCCTATACACCTCCATAATTCGTTTCAGCAGCCCCAAACATTGAGAATAAAGAATGAGCGATACGGTCGATATCAGCTTCTTCTCTAACAACAAAAGTATTTCCTGTTACGGTGTAATTATTACCACCGCCACCAGCTCCACTAAATTCTTTGGCTAACATTTTTTCAGTAGTCGCATGAGGATAGATTCTAGATCCACTAGGTAGGTCTACAATTTCACCGCCACGTTCATTAATTTCAGTCCAGCCACCGCCGAAGTAATTCGTACCAGTAGCTTTTTGTTGCAGGCCTGTCGATTGCGCCCCTCGAGCTTGAACTGCACTTAATGCGTTTCCAATACCGCTAAATACTTCACTTGCTTTAGCTTTTAATGGTCCCCAAACGTTTGCGTCGAACCAACCTGCAACAGCACCCCAAATGCCTTTAATTGATTCCCAAGCATTACTAAAGAAGCCAGTAACGCTATCCAACATACTGCTAGCATAGCTATTAATAGGCTCCCAAATATTACTACTAAACCAATCAGCAACGGGTCCGAATATTGTAGATATTGAATCCCAAGCAAACCCAAATAGACCCGCAATAGTATTAATAACAGGAGTACAAGTATCAACAATGCTATTCCATTTGTCAGAAAACCATTCTGTTATACCGTCGAGATTATTGGTAATTCCTTCAAATATTTCTTGACCGAACTGTTCACCAAATATTGCACCACCCATGCCACCTAATGCACCACCAATAGCACCGCCAACGGCCGTTCCTGCACCAGGAATAATACTACCAATAGCAGCACCACCCATAGCACCTAATTTTGCACCAGCCAAACCGCCGGCAAGGCTACCGCCAATACCTGCAGCTGTTCTGCCTTTGTTATCAGAGTTGGCCATATCGTATGCACCCATGGCTAAGGTTAAAGGTAAAAATGCTTTACCACCGACTTTAGATAGTAGGCCTCCTAACTTGCTTGCACCTTTTCCAAGAATGCCAAACCCTTTAGAGATACCTCTACCTACTTTGCCAAATTTACCACCGCCAGTAGTTTTAGGCGGAACAGTACCAACGCTACCACCTTTACCGGAAGTCTTTCCTTTACCTCCACCACCTGGGCCATAACCGCCACCGTCATAAACGTTCTTGCCATAGACATACACATTAATGCATTGAATAGTAGTATCATCACCCATAGCGTCGCCAATACCGCCACCGAAACCGCCTTTACTACCTAGCATACCTGCAATACCTTTGCCTGCACCCCAAACCTTTTTACCAACTTTGAAAGCACCAACACCAAGAGCAGCCAATGCAGCCGTGGATAAGATAGACGGTAGTCCGTCCATTTTTGCGGTTTGTTTAACCATTTCTTTAATGGCAGATGTAATGCCATCAATTACAGATTTCACTGTAAAGCCGTTCTTTTCAACGTTTTCAGTAAAACCAGTAAACCAGTTATCAACTCCTTGAACAATATCTCTAAAGCCACCAATTTTTCCGCTCATTAATTTAGTAGTGAATGAATCCCAGTCGCCTGATAGTTGTTCTAAGTCGCCTTTCAAGTTATCCATACGAATCTTTGCCATTCGTTCGGCAGCCCCATTTGAGTTGTCGATAGCCTCTGCCAACTTATCGAAATCACCATCCGACGAGTTAACTAATGCTAATAGACCTGACATAGCTTCTTGACCTGCAAGCATACCAGCTACCGCCGCTTTACTTTCCGGAGTTAATTTCTTCATACCTTCGCGAATATCGGCGATAATATCTCTAAACGGTTTCATCTTGCCGTTTGAATCTGTAATGCTAAGACCTAATATATCCATTGCTCGCCCTGACTCTTTTGTCGGTTTAACTAATCGAGTCATCATAGAACGTAATGATGTACCAGCTTCAGAAGCCTTAATGCCCTGGTTGGCCATAAGACCAACAGCAAGAGCGGTATCTTGAATACTGAACCCTAATGCACCTGCTACTGGAGCAGCGTATTTAAACGTTTGGCCCATCATAGCAACGTTGGTATTTGAGTTAGTAGCTGCAGCTGCTAATACATCGGCGAACATAGCCGAGTCTCTTGCTTGTAAACCAAAAGCGGATAAGCTATCAGTTACAATATCAGAAGTCATGGCAAGATCTTCGCCGGATGCGGCCGCTAAGTTCATGATACCGGCAATACCGCCTATCATGTCTTCAGTTTTCCAACCGGCCATACCCATATACTTAAATGCTTGTGCAGATTCTAAAGCACTGAATTTTGTATCAGCACCCATTTGAATTGCTTTTTCATTTAAGCGTTGGAACTCATCAGCCGTAGCACCTGAAATCGCTTTTACAGCAGACATTTCTTCTTCAAAATCAGCATAGCCTTTTACAGCGTCGAATATACCGAACCCAATGCCACCCATAGCGGCCATTTGAGCACCTGCACCTAATAAAGCACCATTTAACTTATTAGAAGCAGCACCAACAGCACCAGTCATTTTTTGTTTCACTGCTACCGTAGCTGTATATACTTTGCCTTTAAAGCCATTTAATTGAGATTGTACTTGACTGATTGTAGAGCTTGCATTGTTTTTAGCCTTGATATTAACAGATACATTACTTCCGGCTTGTTTTAACTTTGTAATACTACTCGTCGCACTTTGAGCGGCTTGCTGAACCCCTTTAACAGAGCTTGTAGCCGTACTCATATTTCTACTAGCAGACGAAACGGCAGGAGATAAGCCAGCAGTGGATTTAACTAAACCTTGCAATGATTGTTGGGCTTGCTGTATCCCTTTTGTAAACCCTCTATCATTAAGAGAGAGTTCAACGCTTAATTTTTGTGTATCAGCCACCTAGTACCTCCCTTATAGCAATTTTAGCAACCTCGATACGCTCTTTTCTTTCCTTATCCATTGCTACACGGCACATAATTTTCTCCATTGTAGTTAGTCCAAAGAAATAATCAAACGTATGCCCTTTTAAAACTAAGTAGGCGGCCGTAGCCGCCTCCCAGTTTTCTTCTATTACTTTTTTGCTTCGTCGAAAATAGCATGTTCAAGTTTTTGACCAACGCCTACAGACTTAATCAACACATCAGAAATTGCTTTAATTTCGCCAAATTCAAACACTTTACCCACGATATCCGTAGGCTCAACGCATTCATAGGCTTGTTGTAATTCTTTGTCTTTCAAATTAGGTTCTAATAGACAATTATAAATAATGTATTCATCATTATTACCATCTAATCCTAGCGCCTCTGCCATTAGAGAATTACTAGGTTTTTTTGCTACTACTTCACCAATGGAGGTTTCAATAGTTAATTTTTGCGCTTTACGAGCATTAATTTCTTCACGTTTAGCGATTAGTTCATTAATAGAAATAGACATAGTTAAGTTCCTTTCAATTAGTCAATAGATTCCATGAATTGTGCATCTTCAGGGGTGAAGCCAAAAGGTAATTCAGTTTCAACAACTTTACCTTTTTCAAAATTCATAAGAGGAATTTTAGTAAACCAAACATTATCAATTGTGATACGTTCTTTTTGACCGTCCACCGCGTCAGGATCATCAAGTAAACCGATAAGAGTAGTACGAGGGTCGTGGCCTGCACTCCATTCTTCTAACAATTTACGATGATTGCGGTTGATAACGTTTTTAATTTTAATTGTGCCTTCGCCTTTGAGTGCTGTTACCTTGCTATCAACAGAGTTGCCGATGATTACGTCTTCACGTTGAGACTCAACGCCAGCTTCGAAACTTTCAATTTCAAATACTAACTCACCATCAAGCCACAATTTACCGTGAGAGCCGTTCCATCGACGGCGACCACGGAATTTAACGTCTTCAGCAGCACGAGCGAACGTTTGTAAATCAAATGTAAATTTGTCTTTATTCATGCTTGTATTCCTTTCTATTACATTGTGAATGTAATCTTCAAATCTTCCATAGCATCCACGAATTTAACTTTGCCGGATAAACCGATTTGAGAGCCAGTATTGTATTCGCGAATTTGCATATTAGTCATTTGAGATACATCCTCGCCTTTAATAATTGCGTAGTCTTTTTGGAATTGGAAGTCGATGTCTACTGTGTTACCTGCACGGCTATCAAGCACATTACCAGCCAATTGACCAAAGTATACTAAGATAGCACCAATGAATAGCATTTTATGGTCATAGTCATTGATGTATTTACCAACATAGTATTTTTTGAATGTATCGCGAATATCATCCGTAACCATATCCACGCCTTCCATAATTTTGATTTTACGGAATTCTTCGCCTTTATCGGTTGTAAATGTTTGCAAAGAGTTGCAAGCACGAGCGATTTTAACACCTTCGCCATCTTCTTCGTCGAATAAGTGCAATTCGCCTTTATCAATGCGGTCATTCAAGTCTTCGTATACTTTAACAGACTCAACTTCAGTCAATTTAAAATATGTTGCGGAACGGTCCAATGCCAACCCTGCTAAAATACCAGCGATACGAGCCGTATATTCAATTGGAGTATATGTTTTGTATGTAGTTTTACCATCTGTATTTTGACCTGTAGCAACTTTAATTTCTTCGGTACAGAAATTAACAACACCTTCATGGTCTGCCGCTACACCACCAACAACTGCTTTAACTGTTTTACGGCTGTTATTGCGTTCTGCTTTAATATAGGACGCCAAGTCTTGTTGGTCTTGTACTGTACCAGTAGGAGCTGCGATGTAGTTATATCGAATGTGCTTCAACTGTTTTAATAATGTAGCTTGTGTATTTTTAGCAGCTTGAACGCTTGCTTTAGGTAATGTGTATACCAAGATACGCAAAGGAGTACCGTCAAGACATTTCTTGATAAGATCCGTACTTGCTTCATCAAATACACCTTCCGGAATTTCAGACACATCAGAGATTTTATATTTATTAGATGTATCCGTGCTTTCGCATTTCAAAATCAATACAACCACGCCACGTGCAGAACGTTTAATAGCTGTAATGCCTTTGGTTTTAAAGTCGATTAAGACCTGTGGTAAGCCAAATTTTTCGGTTTCGTTAGCCATTAGTTACCTCCTCGGTTAAATTAATACCATTAAGGCTAAAAGTAAGAGTTTGAGCGACTTCATTTCGAATGAAACCTACTTCTTCATCTGTGAATGCGTCCTCAAATTCTAGGTTAAAGATAAAGTGCAATACTTCATCTATGAATGTATGTTCAAAGTCGTTAATAGTAATGTATCTATCATCGACTTTAAGCACTGGTCTAAATAAGCACTCTAAACTATCAGACATTTCGTATAGTTCAGAGCGTTTAATTCGTCCGTATTTATCCTCAATAGGTCTAAATGTTATATCAACCTGTACAGTCCTATCGAAATATGTATAATCACCAATACCGGACCGGACGAACATTTCGATATAAAAATAAGGTGCATTCGACTTTTCTATGTTATCGAAATACACCTTATAATTAGGATATTTACTTTTTAACAGCTCGACCAGAGCTTTCTGTATCGCCCTTAATTTAATCATTGGTTAAGTTCCTTAATATAATTCTCGCATTCCTAGCGAATTGACTACGCATGCCAACTATTGAGCGATGTAACATTTTACGGCCTTTAACATAACCGCCATTGCGTGTACGATGTCCGTATTCTACATGGTTTGCGTACTCTGTATTGTTGTAGATTTCAACTTTACCATTCATAACCCCTGTACGTTTCCATGAATTTCGTAGTAGGCCAGTATCAACAGGAGTTTTCATCTTAACATCGTTAATCATGAGTTCAGCACTTTGAGCGAGTACTGTGTCAACGTGTTCAGAATACTCACCTAGCGAGTCGGAGAACTTTTGAATGAGTTCATCAAACCCTGTTAACTTAACCCCCATTATGCTTCACCATCTTTCAATAACTTGATTTCTTGATGTGTCATATATTTGAACGGCGTATCAGCACGCATGACAAACGTTTGCCCCTCGTGTGAAATAGAGATTATGTCATTAGGCTTAACATCGTATTCAGGCGATAAGCACAAACGCAATCTATCACTTAATGTAAATGTGCTGTCTGTTTCAGTTCCATTAGTACTAGCAGATTGACCTATTTGACCTAATCTACATGGTACATCACTGTATACTGCTGTTAATTCGTACACATCAGCACCTATATCGTCAGTAGTCGCCATTTGCCGTGAGATTGTACATGTATCTTTGTACATAATATCCGCAAGTAGCTTGCCGTATGCATTAGCCATTCGACCACACCACTTTTCTATATAGGTTCAGTTTAGTACGAATGCTTTCAAAGTCCTTTTCGCTAATACAACCAATAGGAGATACGTCCTCAACAGCCCATGTGAACTCAACATCGTTTTCTTTTAACGATTTAAGAGGGCCGTGAGTATCACTGAACTTATCCTTGATATACTTAACAGCTAATTCAGAAGCAGTATAAATCAACGTTCTAGGAAAGTCCGCTCTGTGGCAGTAGTCCATACAATCAAGGATAAACTTTTCTGCGAATACATCTAAATATGTATCATAATTTGCATTATTTAAACTATCAACAACTGATACAAGGCGATGAGTGGCGTCAATAATGCCTTTCTTCGCATCGTCAAAATCTAAATATTTAACATTTCCCAAAGTTACACCTCTTAATATCTAACATGTTCCCAAAGTTCTTTATCAAATTGTTCGAGCGGTTCATTGTTTGCAATAGCAGCAGCGAGCATCTTCGTACTATCATCTAGTTCTTCAACTGTAATTTCATTTGGATGGATAACGATTACACGATCCAAAGAATTTTCACCAAACATAGATATATATGCTTCGCACATACCATTAAATCTAGTTAAAGCATCGTTAAACGCTTTATTATCTTTTGCTGTCATAACAAACACGCTCCCTATACCGTTAATATCATGCCAATAATAAAATGCAAAAACTCTTCATCATCCTTGATAGTAGCATATACTGGTTTATGATTTTTATAATCCCAATACTTATATTGCCCATTTTCAGTAGGTTCAAATACACTTTCTAAACCCACGCTTAAAACTTCAGTTGAACCGCCCTTATAGGTTTTTCCAATATAGGGAGTTATAAAATTATCTTTCTTAGCTACTTCGCGACCGTAGCACCGCATATTTAGAATGTTATTTAACTTCTCTTCAACCTCACCTTTAGTCCTCATATCTATAAATTCATTAGATAAACGGCTTGCATATTTACTAAAATACTCTACCATGTGACCTATTTCGTGAAAAGGAGTAGTCTTTCTAACACCATTCATGTTAATTGTAATAAAATTTTCAGGATTAGGAATATTAGCGTATCGAGAAGGACGGCCAGTCATAGCCGCTTCTCCTACAAAATAGCCACGCTTAACCTTTCTTGTACTAATTCCTTTTCCGTTTTCTTCTAGCATATGTCCCCAATCACTCGGATATACATTAAAAGCACCTTGCAATAAAGTTTGGTTTTTCTTAACGCTACCAGGAGCCCATGAGCTATCAGGAATTTTATAACCAACATCACGATATTGAGAGATAACCTTTACTAATTCGTCTTTATTACCTATCAAATTAATAATATCGTGCTTTTCAACAGCAGCTTTTCCTACATTAATTATATCTTGTGGAGTCGCTTTTGATAAATCAAGTTTAGTAATCATATCGGTAAGAGTTTCGGTTTTAGGTTTAACAACTTTAGAAGCAATCTGTCTTATGCTTTTTTGTTCGCTACGCCACTCAGAGAACGTTTTAGACTTATCAACATATATCGCTTTCCAGTTGTCATAATCCATATTGCGAGGAACTTTCTCGTATCGTGTAGGCTCGTTCTTATTAGCTTTTGCCATTTTAACAGTACGAGAACCGCTAGTCGCTTTTTTATCTATTGTACCTGCAATTGTGGATCTACATCGTGGATGTAGTGGTGGAACATTTGTTCCAACTTCAGCATCGGCAACAGGATATATATTGTTATCGTGCTCACGGCAAGTTGAAGATGTTCGCTTATCTATGGTCGCTATGAATTGAAAGTACTCCATATTAGCAGATTTCAAAGAGTCTAATGTAGCTTGATTATGAACATAATTGAGTTCAGTCCTAACCAGTCTAACAGCGTTATTCTTTGATACGTTCATACGTTCTTGAACTTCTTTAGCTAGCTTTTCGACTGATGTTCCTCGATGTACATTACTAACTACAACCTCTTGAATTGTCCTTGATAGCTTATCGGAGTTATCCCAAATACGAGTACTATAATTCTTGCCACTCCACGGAGCACGCAATACGCTTTCTACATGTTTTTTATCAACAGCAACGCCTAAAGGGCCTTGCCCTCGTTTAGCCAGTTCATATGCAGAATGTAACCGATTATCTTTGTAGGCAGATTTTAAAAAGCCTGTAATCGATGCATCTGTTTTTTGTCCTAGCTTATCAATCTCAATGAGGGTATCTCCATACAACTTATCGAGCCTTGATATACGAGAACGCATGGAAAGAGTATTTAATTCCAGTAACGTTTTAGGGTTACCAGTTTCCTTATACTCTTTCATGTACTCTTCAACGTCTTTTTTCCAAGTTCTAAACTCAGGGCCATTGATTAACTTTTTAGCTTCGGCGATAGATATACTATTATCATTAGCGAACTTTCCATAAAGCTGTTCAATGTTAGCTTGAATGCGTTGAGCTGACCGTTCATATTGAGCAGCAAGCTCTTTTTCAACGGTTTCCTGGCTCTTCTTATTCCATTCTTCCTCGCGTTCAGTGCTTCTCCTAGCCCAATATGAATCAGCGCCCATAATTACACCCCTTAACCTAATTTATGAGTAAATTTAACAATGCGAATTTGTTTTGGTTCGTATACACGTTTCCAATTGCCTGCATCTTTCAATTCTGCACGAGATACAGACTCAGCATGTGCACGAGTTGTATTTTGCCATGCTACCCCACGTGGATGCATAATAAATGCTTTACGCATAATCAAGTAGTCAACACCGGAACCTTTCTTTTCATCGCGGTCTACGGCGGCTTGTTTTAAACCTACTGGATTACCAACACCAAACGCAATAGCACCTTCACCAAATAAGTAAGTAGTGTACTTATCTGTATCAACAGGGCAACCATCATCAACGATAACACGACGGCCCATGTAATAATCAAAAGATACTGCATCAGATTGACGGATCGTTTGAATTAAGTTCAATTTATCAAGATAAGATTTAGTTGCGGAGTGCATAACAACTGCTGTCAAGGAGTTGCGAGCGTCGCCCATAAGTTGCATTGCGTCGATGAACGCTTCACCGGAGAAATTCGCAGCTTTACCTGTTTTACCGGAAATATCTAAAATATGGTCAGTCATGCTAGTAGATGCAAATACACCGTCAAGGATATTCAACAATTCCTTTTGATGGTCGCGAGCCCAAAAGCCTGCAGCTAAATCACCAATAGCTTTCATAGGGTCAGTACCAGCTAATTGAGCGGCCAAGTCTGTGGAGCTCCACATTTTAGCACGTCGAATTGTAGTGGATGTATCTTTATTGGATGTGATTTTTGCTGCTGTAAGGTCTTGACCTTCGATTACATCTTCAGAGTCGCCAGTTAAATCGTTAAAGAATGGCATGTTATGAACTTGTGCTGGTTCACTTGCTAATTTGTCAAATTCAGAGTCACGAGTGATAATGCCAGATTGAAAAATAGCGGATAATTCAGCCGTACGATTTACAACATAATTGGCAAAGAACGGCGTAGGGTTAATAATGTCTTGTAAAGTTGTTCCCATTAGTTACCTCCTAGGGTTAAAAATTGATTTCAACACCTGCTTCACTTGCTAATTGTTTAGCTTTGACAGGGTCTTTAGAGAATAATTCTGCTTGTTGCGTTAGATTGTAATGTTCTTTAGAGAATGGGTTATTTGTAGGCGTAGCGCTTCCCTTGTTAGGGTCATATTTGAATTTAGGGTCGCCTTCGGGTTTGAATAAGAATGATTTATTGGCTTTTAGTTCCTTTAATTGTTCGTTCAAACCAGTTACTTTGCCATCTTCACCAAGAATGAGTTTAGACTTATCAATCAAGTTAGCTACGAGTTCAGCGTCCTGAGCTGTATCACCGATTGCTAATTGAACAGCAGTAGATATTTTTAAATTCTTCAAATCTTGCTCCGCTTTTAAAGCATTAGCTTTATTTTCGGCTTGCAGTTTAGTGATTTTATCTTTAAGAGTTGTAATATCGCCCTCGCTGTCCTTTAATGTCTTTAACTGTTTATCACGATCTGCAACAGCTGTTTCAAGGTTTTTCTTTTCCGCGTTCACCTCGTTAAAACGCGATTTAGGTACATATTCACCATCCAAGAATGCTTTGAATTGTTGCGTTGCGTCTTCGATTTTATCTTCCGCAATGCCTAATTTTTGCAATAATTCTTTTAGTGTCATGTAATGTCTCCTATCCGGTTTTTACCGTGGTTTACCTGCCACGAGTTACTAGAGATTAAATTTATATATATGACTATTGGTCCTCATGTTCATCATCGTCATGGTCGTTCATAGAGCCATCGTCATGATGTTCATGTTGCCAATCATCATAAATACCATTGTTAGATTCCGCCTCTTCAGCTTCGATTTGTTTAAGTTCCTCGTTTACATCTTCAACGAATGGGTGATGAGCAAGAATACTGCGTTTAGAAACAACTCCCATTGATTGAGAGCACATATTAACTAAATCACTATCATTCTTAACCGATGTACGAGTCCATGTTTGATTAATTGTTACCTTATCATTACCATGGAATTTGCAAATAGCACGGATAAGTTGATTAAATCCTAGCTGAAATTCTGTTTCCATCATGCCAGCTTTTAATTCAAGCAACGTATACAAGAACTTCATAGCCTCGCCACTCGTTCCATCTAAGCCTTGTTGCTGTGGATCCACACCTTGCCCCATGTCAAAGATAGCTTTTCGAGTAATATCGAGGAGTTCCTTGCGTGCTTCGATTGGAATATCAATCGTTAAGGTAGAAATACCGCTTTTATCATCAGGACCAGTAGAGTCCATTTGAATTGCCTTGTATTTCTTCATTCCGTTCAAGAACTCGGCTAAATCTTCACCGCCATAATTGGTAAGTACGAAGATAACCTCTTGCACATCCTCTAAATCGTTTAAGAAACCGCTGTATGTTTTGTCATACACATCAATAAGTTTCTTAATGCGGTTTAAATCGGGCGTATATGTTGCATTGTTGGCAAACGGAATAAAAGGAACTGCGCCCATATCATGTGGCATAGTGTCAACTTCAACCATATTGCCAGTAGGGTCAATCATCGCAAACGCTAAATAAGGTTGGAGTTGGTCTACTACATCACCGCTTCGAATAGAAAAGGCTTGTACTTCCTTATCATTCCAAAATTCATAAACCGTGATGTTTTCGCCTGCTTCGTTTGTGTCTTCATACACCCTAAACACGCCCTCTAATTTAGTATTGATATGATTATTCCATACAGGCACGATTTGAGTTGCCGGAATAGTGGCCCATTGAAAGTTCTTATCTTCATCTATCCAATAATGAACCCATGCGATACCGCCATTTGTTGCTTTAACGCATAAATCTTTACATTTCTTTTCGTAAGCATCGCCTAAATCTTCAAGAATAGCATCGTTTAACGCGTCATTCTTAACGTCAAAGATAGGTGGTGCTGTAAACATGTATGCGGTTTTTTGATCCACTAACAAAGGGTAAAAAGAATAGGCGATACGATTATCTGCTTGATGCATAGGATTAAATGTGTCGCCTTTTCGTTGTGCCTCTTCCTGGCTTTTTGGTTTTTCTTTTAAATAGTTGATATCGTTATCTACCATGTAATAGCGTTCAGATACCATCATTTGTGAAATAACATCACCATGTCGAGGCATATGCTTTTTAATTAGCTTTTTAATTAATTCAATGTCCAATCTTTCACCTTCCTTATTTCAATATGCGAACACCTTTACGGCCGTCGAATTCTTCCATAGCGTAACGCATGGCGTCCATTAAATGGTTGAAATCGTCAATCGGTTTATTTATAGCGTTGTCAAACTTATCTTTATCCCATGTGTAATTACTAATCTCTGTAATGAAATTAACACACCTAGGATGAATAATAATTTTGTAGTCCTGGATAATCGAAATTCCGGCACGAATTGAGTCAGGTCCTTTTTTTGCTGCCCTAATTCTAGTGAGGCCAGCCTTGCGTAAATACGCAATCGATTTAGGTTCCGCGCTATCTGCTTTAATTCGTTCTTTGGAATATCCCATTTCGGATACTTTTGACAAAATATCTTCATTGCTCATACCTTTTTCATACATTTCGTCAAATACATATATCTCCCTTGCGACTGTATCAACTAGGCCACAAAACAACGTGCTAGGGTCATTTACATACCCAAAGTCCATACCAAAAGCGGAGCGTACACTAGGCCTTATTGATATTTCATGTACATCAAATACACGCTCTTCCCAATTTTCATATACAAGGCCTTCAACGATACCCCACTCACCAAGGCCAGCGGTTCTATACCGACGAGGGTTCTTCTTCATTTCCTCAAATAGCACTAAATCGGCTTCGCTTAAGAACTCATTGCACATGTAATTCGTAGTCATTGCCAGTACATTTTTACTAGGCTCGTCAAAGAACCTTTTCTTCAGCCAGTGTCTATCAGACCAGGGGTTAAAGGTTAATACTACTTGATGATACATTCCCTTTGGTAGTTGGCCACGAATACTTTCATCTAGTCGGTCAAACGCATCCTCGCTGGTTATTTCGTACGCTTCCTCTATCCACAACCTACATAACGAACCAACTTCAACCGTAATTGATGTAACCTTTAAAGGATCATCAAGACCACGGAATAATATTTTTTGTCCAGTTGGCTTATAAGTAATTTCTAAAGGTGATGTACTACACTTAAAAAAGTTATCCACCTTTAGTCGGTGGATAGCCCATTTGAGTTGTGCATAACAGCTATCACGCAATGTGCGTTCAACTTTTCTAACCACTAACCAATTAATATTAGGGTTTTCAATGATTTCAGTAATAACCTTGAGTGATTGAGTTGAAGATTTCTTGCTTGCACGGCTACCTTTAACAGCTTTATACCGCCCTTTAAATCGCCAAAACTCACCATAATGCTTTCCTACAATGCTAGGAAGATGAACGATAACTTGATTATCTTTAGTCTTCAATTTCATCACCGCCTACAATAATAGGAACGAGCGTTTTGTTATCTTCGTTTTGTTGCTTAATAACAGCAACTTCATTTTTAAGTTTAGCGATACGAGCCTTTTGCTCTTCGGTAGCTAATTCACTTCGGCATAACTCGTCATACTGCTTAATTAATCGAGCTAGAGTATCCATCGCCTTTGATTGTGCTTTAAGGAACTTCTCCATACGAATATCCGCTGTGATTGTGTCAACGTGCTTTTCAATTCGTTTAGTGTTCCCAAACTGATCACTTTCCTCAACTGTTTGAGTAACGCTTTCAATTTGTTTATCTGCATTTTCACTTTCGATGAACATTATTTTTTGTGCTCGTATGATAGCAGCATACTTAATACAAATATTCCCCCATAGTATTTCTATAGGGGTTATTGTTTCAATGTCTTCAATTACACCAATCATATCGAGTGGCAAGTACTTCGCAAATAAACCATGCTTAACTGAGTTTCGGTTTCCTATTGGTGCTCCGCCACTATTACCTAGTGCGTTTTTATTACCAATAGGGGCCCCTACTTTCTTCTTTGGTGCAGGCTTCTTTTTAGGACGTTTCCAACCATGACGCTTGCGCCAAGATTTAACTGTTTCGATTGATACACCGTACTTTTCGGCTATATCTTTATAAGGAATGAATTTCTTATAGTCTTTCTCGGCTGCCTCATAGTTCTTCACATACTCACCACCTACCCCTCTACCGATACTTATTTAAGTACTTCATTTGATTTGTGTTTGAGTTTTCCATGTTCTCGTATGCACATTCCTCCAACATGCTTTTTAGCGTGTGTGTGAGTTATATATGACTGGCATAAGCCGTCATATTCAATAGAATTAGCTGTGCATAAACCTTTTCTATTGTTTAAGCATTTACGCTTAATACAATTAACAACTGTCATTTCAAACTATCAATAAATTCACGTGTTAAGTCATAATCACTTGTGAATCTACCTTTTTTTGTGGTTGTTACTGTATTAGATCCACGCGATTTAATACCGCGAGCCGTAACGCAACTATGCTTCGCTGTGATATGAACAATTACATCCTCGCTACCAGTAGCAATAGAAATAACTTCGGCGATGTCTTCACCGATTTTTTCTTGTAATTGTAATCGTTTACAACACATTTCAGCAATACGAGGAATTTTAGATAACCCAATCACCTTGCCATTAGGAATATATCCTACGCTAATATTCATATCGTACATTAACGCTAGGTGATGTTCACACATGGAAAACGTTTCGATGTCTTTTACTACAACCATTTGAGATGTATTAACTTCAAAAGACTTGCCAAACATTTCGGCAATTTCTTGATTTGTATATTTCATACCTTCAAGTAATTCTAGATACATTTTTGCAGCACGTTTAGGTGTTTCAACGATGCCTTCACGTGTTAAATCTTCACCAAACCCTTTTAAAAGGAGTTTGATGCCTTGCTCAATCATAACTTGATTCATCGTACAATTACACTCCTTTCATGTCAGGCGGCCAAATAAACTTATGAATTTGTAATTGTAACCTAACGCCTTGTAGGTTATACGTTTTCATATAATCAACAATGTCTTTAGGTTTAATCTTGCCAAATACTGGTGATACATAAACTTGTGCTTTAAACTCATTTTCTTCAATCAGTTGACGCATGCGATTAAGATCATCAAGACTACCGACTACAAATTTAATGACGTCGCAGTCCTCTAAATCTTGTAATGCTTCGCCGTTGTTCATAAATTCCTCTTGCTTAGAAGATGGGCATTTATAGTCAACTGTGAAAATAACGTTTGTATAATCACCATATAAAGGTACAGGATTAATACTGCCGTTAGTTTCAATGTTAACGAAATACCTATTCATAGCATTAAGCAGTTCCGTTAAATCTTGCAATAGTGGTTCACCACCTGTGATAGTTACATTGTAATTACCATATCCATCGACTACTTGCATAATATCTTCAACAGACATTTCTTTACCGCCAGTAAAGCTGTATTCGGTATCGCAGTAAGAGCAACGCAAGTTACATTCAGCTAGTCGAATAAAAGTACATAGTTCACCAGCTCGTGTGCCTTCGCCCTCAATGCTACTAAATATTTCAATCACGTTCATATGTTGCAATATTCCCTTCTGTTTCTTGTACTTCTACCTTGTAGCAGCACTTGCCTAACTGGTCGCATATCCATTTAGCCATGTTTTCTGCAGTAGGGTTAATATCACCTACTACATCATTAATATGAGCATGGTCTAATTTGTCATGAATAGCACGTTTAATATGAGTAAAGTCCATAATCATACCATTGTGATTTAATTTTTCACCTTTCATAAATACTGTTACTATCCAATTATGGCCATGCAGATTTTGACATTTACTTTCATAGTCTAAATTTAGTCTATGACTACCTGCAATCTCCATTCTTTTTGATACATAATACATACATTTCCTCCTAATCTTGACTACCAGCAACACTCTGATAATCTAATTTGTTTAATAATGCCGATATAGCACAATCGGCTGTCCTAGGTAACGATTTTTCTTTTACCCCAAACAGCCGAGCTTGTTCCATATATTGTTGTCTAATTTCTTTATTGTGATAGTTAATATGCATATTACCTTTTGATGTTCGGCTAATGCCAAACTGTAAAGGTGCTAGCCACGATGTACTATCTGCCGAGGTACAGAACTTATTTTGTTTTAGCATTTTAAGATCCGTACAGCCTAATAAGTGAATATCAATTTCAGGCTTTTTATTCTTAATGTACCATGCTAGTCTATGCGTATCTTCTCTAAATGTTTTAGGGTTAGTGATACGCAACTCAGGAACACTAATTGCGATATACTCAGCAAATTCAATTAAGCGGTCTAACCCTTTACGGCCATCCTCTTTATGAAATACGTTGATTTGTCTATTCTTTAACTTATCACGCATCCTATATCGCAACTTCCAAGCATCTTCTGGCGATAACACCTTTTGACAATCGACTTCAACGCATGTCTGCTGTAAATCATTGCTATTGGTAAACTTAATCAATTTATCTTGCCAGTCAACTAAATCACCATATGTAAGTTGTTTATCTTTTGCAGCACCAAACATTAAGGTAAATAGCCCGCTATCTTGAATTACATGTTTAAATTGCAAATCTTTTCTCATCATTGGAGCATCAGATTTTAATGTAAAGTCGTCGGTTATTTTTTTGTTGACAATAAACGGATAGCAAGTGTACAAGCGATAATTCACGTCTGCTAGCTTCAACCCAACAATGCTATTAAAGACATTATCTGAACCAGCAAAATGGATTTTGATGTTGTTTCCGAACAAGAACGGCACCTCCGTTTGTATCTTCAATTACTTTGCAATAAGTTGCCGTTGGATATTCCGCCATAAGCCATTCAGCAATATGTTCACATGACATACCTTCAAATTGTGCATATCCTAAGCTATCGCCGAATTCTTTTAAAATACGGTCTTTAATAATTCGTTGTTCATCGATGAACTCAATTTCACGATTAAGATCCATAACCGGAATATGTAATTCAATATTGAACATATGACGATGATTATTTCTTAAATACCCATATTTAACAGGTGCATTTTTCCAGTAATGAAAGCCTTCCACCGTTACATTACACACAATAAAATTATCCATATTACACCTCATACACAAATAAATTAGCGTCTAAATAATCGATAAGTTGTTGATAGTTTTCATCATCACATACAACCTTGACAACTTTTCCGTTATCTTCTTGTGCTGGTTTATCGTCTTTATCTTGCTGTGCTTCTTCCTCATCAAAGAAATCTGTTCTTAACTCATCTGTATTTAAGAAACCAAAATCTTCCATGTTGAGAAAATTAATATCTTTTAATTCATCAACTAAAGCACTCAAGTCCCATGTAGCAATCTCGCCAACTTTATTGTCAGCCAACCTAAACGCTTTAATCTGTTCATCGGTAAGATCATTAGCCACAACACACGGAACGTCTTTAAGCCCTAATTGTTTAGCAGCTAATAACCGAGTATGTCCACAAATAACAACGTTATCGCTATCAATAACAAGAGGAACCTTGAACCCAAACTCTTTGATAGAGTTCGCTACATATTGAATAGCTTCTGTATTGTTACGAGGATTATTTTCATATGGAACGAGTTTATCTACTGCAATATTTACAATCTCCATATCCTAACTCCTTTCTTTATTTTTACATACAAAAAGAGCACCCCATGAGTAAAGGTGCTCCTTTTGCGTAGATGTTTTCTGTTTATAAGAGAGTGAAAGTCCACATTTTGGCAATTCGCCTTTTGTTGACATCTATATGATACCACTGTCAATAGGGTGCACTCAATAGCATTTTAGGTGCACCTGGTGCAAATTTTGTTCACATAGCGTTAATATAGGTGCAATTAGGTGTACCCCACTATGTACTAATGCAGTGATTATCTATATTCTTATGGTAAACATCAGGCCACAAAAATTATTTCAAGTTTTTTTCGTAGAACGCTTCTTCCGCTCTACGGAGTAGTCTTTTGATGTAATTGATTGAGTTGTTCGGCATGCCTAAACTTTTGTAAATTAGCGATATAGCGTAAATATCACGTCTATTAATGTATCGTTCAGTAAGTACAGCTCTATATTTAGGGTCGCTAATATTGAAGATGCACCTCATCACATCGAGTTCGCACTCAACCGCCTTTTCTTTTAAATCGAAAATACTTGATTTAAGTTCGGTAAGTTGATGAAACTGTTCCATAATACCTACTTCACCGCCACCACCTACGCTATCCCCTAGAGAGCTTTTAGGTAAACCAGCTGGGCCCATTCGCTTTTGCAAGAGTTCTAGTTGTGCATGTAACGCTTGTTCTTCTAGGTAATAGTCATTGATTCGCATAATATACTCCCTAGCTTTTCTGCGTTGTATTTCTTTAGTAATCTTCTCCATACTAACCCCTTTAACGAGAACACAATAATCCTTATTTGTTAGTACTGCCAAACCCACCTGTACGCTTTGCAGTAGCTGTATCTTTATTAACAACCCTATACGGCATAATAATAAGCTGTGCTAGGCGTTCGCTAGATTTGTAATAGAACGGTTCATCACCTAAATTTCTAATTGGTATCATGATATGACCTTCGTTATCGTCATTGTTGTAGTAGTCAGCATCGATAATACCTGTACCATTCGCAAGCATGACATCGTTATTAATACCCACGCTAGATCTTAAATGTAGTTGAATATGTTCATCGTAGTTCAATCTACATTTAATACCAGTAGGGATAAGTTTTGTTTGATGTGGCAATACCACACCTGTTTCATAAGGCTTCACATCGTATCCTGCTGCATACTCTGTTTTTCTTTGCGGTAAATCAGCATCTTCATATCCTGTTACTCTCTCAAATTGGTTTTCGTTCATATTAATATCCCCTTTTCTTTAAATACGTCCATACCGTACTGGTTGCTCTGTTAACACGCAATGCAATATCACTTAATTTAAAGCCTTGTTTTTTTAAGGCTACGGCTTCATTAACCCATGCTTCAGGTTCTTTTCTAGCCAGTCGCATTTTTTGTCCACAAGAAGCACTGCATGTTTTTTTAATATTTCTTAGTCTATACGCTACTTTATAAGGTGTTCCACATATCGGACATACCTTTTCAACAACGTGATTAGACATTCTATCTGTTACATCAAATTGATGTGTTTTTACTGGTTTAACTTTCTTTATTTGTTTAGTTGCTTTTACCTGGTCTAATGGATTTGCTTTCCATATTGGCAAATGTTCTAAGAACTGCGGAATATTATTCACGATATCTCCTTTCATCTGAACACTTAGCAATAATGCATAAGCAAGTTGTAATAATGCCTATACAAGCTCCGATAATTAACCCTAGCAAGAAAAAGACAAATGTCATTTATTTCTCCTCCCCCATATATCGTGTAATATGTGATGCTCTTTTGCTTTTATAATCTCGATTTCTGTTCGAGGGTTATATTTATCAACGCCAACGATTTTAGAACCGTCATAATTAACGATCCACATATCATCATCGATGATTTTTGCAGCGGTTAATATATCACTTGTAGCTTGTAACAGGCCGACCAAATCAGGCCAAGAACGTTCATTAGGCATGTAATAGCGGCACCTAACTATAACCGGACCAGATACATATGCGCGTTTTCTGAAGAATTGAAGCTGTTTTAAGCTGTCTTTTTCATAATCACAAAATGCTTTTGATGGTAAGACTCGAGGATATTTTCCGTGATACACAATACGCGAACTATTTTTTTTAGTTGTTGGTCGACCATAAATTACAAGACTACTCATTTGAAATTATCACCTCACATATATTTACGATTTAATTTTCTAATTTAAGCTACGAATAAGACTCATTTTGATATGTGTAATTCTTTTCGTGAGTGTTTTATCGTTACACATATTAAATCACCATACAGAGCGAATAATTAAATTTCTCTATTACTTAAAGGCTTTCGATTTGACTCACCTTTAAATCGTAATAAGAACGACGTTTCTTTTAGTCTGTCATATACTCGACCGTCATAACTCGATTTAATTTGAGCCACTGTTAAATTGGTCGTAATAATGGTTGATTTTCTATCCCCCACCCTGTCCGATATGATGGATTCAACCTTATTTGCTACCCAAGCGTTACTATATTCGGCCCCAAAATCATCGAGTACTAATAGCGGTATATTGCGAATGCGATTTTCAAATTTTATATAGTGTTCCGCAGGTCCTTTAATCAATGTTTGTAAGGTGTCGAGCAAACTAATCATTGAAATAATGTAACCATTGTAACCTTGTTCAATCGCCCTTCGTAATATACTGACAGCTATCGAAGTCTTTCCAGTTCCTACAGGGCCTAATAAAATCAATCCTCTACCATTAGGGATATGCTCTCGTATATGAGCTCCATATTTGTAAGCCTGGTTATATACTTCCCTATCTTCAACTGGAGCGCCTAAAGCCTTTAACCTATCAAAAGTCATGTCATTATATCGACCTTTAATGCCGTATTGTTCTAAATTTGATGATGTACTTTTAATGACTACCGGTTCAGAATAAACAGGGTAATACACTTCAAATCCATTTGCCTGTTTCTTTGGACCAGTCAACTTCCGTTCCGTCAGTTTTTGTTTTAACCTTTCGAGTTCCGCTACTACGTTTATTTGATCCATTTGCAGCCTCCTCTCTTATCTTGTTGTTCAATATCGCTGTAATGTATGCAATGCTAGCTTTTCCCACTTCACTAGCTTTACTAATGGCTGTGATAACTTCATCTTCACCAAAGTCATTAACCAGGTATTCTAGTTTCTCTTTTGTGATAGACGAAATTTCACCAACGTCATTCATATAAATTTTGAACACGTTTTTATACGGATCATGTTTGTTAGAATTTTCATCAAACATGGTTAACACATTTTCAGAATTTTCGTTTTCGCGCGCGTCCCCATATGAATATGAATATGAATTATTTCCTTTCCTTTCCTTTCCTTTAGCTTCGTTTGCTTTGTTTGCTTCGTTTGCTTCAAGCATTTGCTTCGTTTTGCTTCGAGCTTTACCACTTTTAAGACCACCTAAACGCCCAGCCTCACTGCGTTTCTTAGATATTTCTTCCTGCTTTTTTTTGCGAAGCAAATTTCGTCTAAGTAGTGATGGTGACCAAAAAAATTCACCATCGGTTTCAAGCAGTTCACACTCATTAATAAGCAAAATTACAAATGCTTCAGCTTGCTTCGCGGTGCTTAATTTTGCTTCGTTGCTTGAAGCAATTGCTTCATTTTGCTTCATTCCGAATGCTATTCCAAGTCCGGTAAAAGTAATTTTATCCATAGGAAGTTTATATTCTTCTTGTGCTGCTAATTGCTCAATTAAGATCCACCACCAGGCATACGATATAACACCGCACAATTCTTTCATAACAATGATTTTAGGGTCATTACTGGCATTAACATCGTGGCTAAAATAATATGTATCCTTTGCCATTGTTACCCCCTAATAGAACAATTCATCATGCTTTAACCCGAGTACTTTGCACCAGGTAAATCGCTTTTTATCAAATGCGATTGGCTTCCCTGAAAGGTACATAACCAAAGGCTTTGGAGTTGTTTGCGATTGATTAGAAAACTCCATAAGCGTTAAATGCTTATCCTCTAACGCTTTAATAAATACATCGAATTTAACTCGCACAATATCACCCCTTTTCTTGATGTACAATTACCAATTTCCCTGTGGCTGCTTGTACAGCTTTTTTAAATTCTGCTTCATTGGAGTTTTCGTTTGATAAGTGAATAAGATGTATGTCTTTACACTTCGATAAGTCCATTGATTGTAGAAATTTAATCACGTTTTCGAGTGCAAAATGTGATTTAACTAACCTTTCCATACGTTGCTTTGATAGTTCATCGTCATACACTCTATTCTTTAATATTTCGTAAGAATGATTACACTCTACCAGGATATGATCCACATCTTTAAATGTGTAACGGCAGTAATAGGTATCAGTAATGTATAGCAGTTTCTCCTCACCGTCGGTTATTAAAAAGCCAACGTTTGGTACATCGTGCTCTAATTCAAAGGGTAAAACTGTAAATATACCAACTTTAACAGCTGTTTTAGGTTTAATCTCTAACCATGTTCGAGCGTCTAATGCATGAACAGCTTGTGCCGTATCTTTTGTCATATACACTTTGTGGCCTAATTTTAACCAATCACTAACCGACCTTGAGTGGTCGCCGTGTTGGTGAGTTATTAGAATGCCATTTAAATGCATGAAATTATACCTACAAGCTCTTTGAATGTCTTTAAAGGATAAACCTATATCAACCAATATTTCATCGCCGTTTACGCTTGATTTTAGTCGGTAGCAGTTCCCTAAGGAGCTACTACCGAAACATTCAATACTAATCATTCACCAAACATCTCATTTGCGTTTAATACTTCACCTGTTTCTTTATCAATAAATTCTGATGTACCAGGTTCAATATCTATAACTTCTGCATTTGCGTTGTGTTCAATAGTTGTAATTGCATCATCTAATACATCGCTGACGTTACCTTCAACATCGATTGCTTCATCGGCTGTTGGCAACCCCATAGAGATTTCCGGCGCCGTTGTACGGATCAACCAAGCTGCTGCCCTGTAACGTAACATTTGGTCTGGCATTGTTTTCCATTTACTACCTTTCTTGTCATACCATCCTTCTGCTTTAGCGATTGCGATTGTTACTTCAGGACCTGCGATAATTTCATCGCTACCCTTTTCTCTGGTGTAGGCGATGATGCCTTGGCTATCGGTTCCTTTCTTCCCAGTTTCCTTGTACTTGATAGCCTCAAAGCGTCCGCATTGATTGAACGTGGCAATCAAGAATTTAGAGGACCAACTAGGATTGCCGTACACTACATATAGATTTTGCATTACCATTAATGGACTAGCATTAATACGAACAGCCATTTCTAATGCGATACAAGCATTACCAAAATTTTGAGGACCTCTAAAGTTATCAGGCACTAAACTGGATTCATTAAACATTTTTGCTTGCCGTTGTAATAATTCAAAACTTGCTACCGAATTAAAATTAGCGGATACTTCATTTTTCTTTGTTGTGATTTCGTTTGCCATATTGGACCTCCTATGCAACTGTTAATTCTTTAAATGTTGCGTCTACGAATAATTGAATGACTTGACTATGACAAGGGATAAAGCTAGTTACCGCCTCGGCATTATCTATAAATACAGGTGCATCGACTTTAAAATACTTTGTTAAAGCGTTGATAATATCAAGACCTACGTTCATACGAGCCGCATTATTCATGCTGCGATATGGAACGCCTTTATAAGTCGTTTCACAACATTCTTCAATATTGCCATTCACTAACACGTTGAACATTTTAAATCGAGCATATTCAAAGTGGCTGTTGATAGATTGCTCTAACATATCAACTTTCGCTTTGATAAATTCATCCATAAGGAACATGGCTTCATCTAGCTCATTCTTATCATTGGCCAGTTGTTGCTGTTTACGTTCCAATTCCTTAACTCGTTCATCGATAGTTTCAATCAACTCATGCTTATTAAGTTCATCAACGAGTTGAGTACGTTTAGCTTTCATCTCATCGATATCTTTATTAATCGCTTCATAAGAGTTGGTTGTATCGGTATCATCGAGTTCAGACTCTAATAAGAATAGTTGTGCTTGTAGATCCATATATATAGAATCTTCATCAATATCAGGTTGTTCTAGGTTTTCATAAGCCTTAAATTTACGTTCATAGTCTTGTTGTTGTTCTTCAACTTGATTCGTTAAGCCGTCAATTTTAACAGCAACGATTTCCTCTTGCTCGATGTAAGAACGTTTCATGTTTTCTGCACTATCAATTAACTTTTGCCATTCCTCAAGGTTAGTAGCCTTTTGCATGTTAAATGCTTCTTTTAGGCTTTCTCTTTTATCATAAGGATACGGCTGACCACATGTAGGGCAGTTCACATCGTCAAATTCTTGAGTATTAAAAGCATTAAATTCTTCTTTTAACTTTTCAATTCGTTTGTTTTCACGTTCAATATTTTTGCCTGTTTCATAGTTATGATCCACAAGTCTATCTCGCTCTTGTTCAATAGCCTTTAATTGTTTTAATGAAAACTCATATTCACCACGTAAGCGAGTTTTCTCTTTATCATAGTCAGATAATACCTGGTTACGTCTTTCATCGATTGTACGCTTAATATCGCGAATTTTAGACTTAACCTCGGTTTCTTTTAAACCGTTCTTAATAACAGCGGCTTCTTCTTCGAGTTGATTAATACCAGCGTTAAACGTTTCAATATCAGCTTTTAATTTATTTTTATCTGACTGCACCTCCGGTTTATTACGAATGGCTTCATCGATTCGTACCGGTATCATATCAAGTTCCTTGTTGATGACTGTTTTTTTAGCAGCCACTATTTTTTTTTGCTCTTCAACAGTACGGCCGTTAAGAATGGATAATAATTTTCGTAGTTCGCCATGATTGCGAATTACAGTTTCATCATCAACATTACCGCACATTTCAAGCAGTAGTTTTCGGCGATTTTGCCAACTGTACTGCTCATTGAAATATAAAGGGTTAGTAATAAGTTTAAATACATCATCACTAATTAGGTTGTTGATATAAGCCTTATATTCTTTTTCTTTAACAGGTACATCATTAATGAAATAATCGGTAGTATGGCCTGTGAGTTTTGTATCACCACCACGAGGGTTACTATACTTTTCACGATATACACGCTTTAACGTAAATTGTGTTCCATCATCGTTACTGAACTCACCTTCAACTTCATGATTAACTTTGTGAATTGGTTCGCCATTAACGAGAGTTTTAATTTCAAAGTCGCTACGGTCTAGGCTGTCTTTACCAAACAACAGCCAGCACATACTGTCGAATACCGTTGTTTTCCCTGTCGCATTATCACCAAAGATGATTTTGTTTTCTCCGTCAAACTCAAAACTAGATTGACGAATGCTTTTAAAATTAGTAAGCGATAGCTTTAATAGTTTCATTTCTTATCTCCCTTAACTCACATGTGCTTCTATATCAACTGTATGGGGCTGTATCTTTAACTGATTAGCCCATTTCATAACAGCTGTATTAATTTGTTCATTTTCTGATACTCGCTTATTAGCAAATAGCTTTGCTTGAACGAGTTTAGAAAATTTGTTTTTACCATTCTTATTAAGTTCAAGGCAGGCAACAGGTTTCATATTGTCATCTGTTACTACAACAATAGCAACGGATCCTTTCATCACTCTATCCTTATATGAACCAACACAATTATTTAATGATTTACCAACATTTAATAGGTCGGCAGCAGTTCTAGGTATCATAAAGTGCATACCATCGATATCTGCATTGAGTTTTTCAATCATAGGTAGATTTACATCACCATACTCTTGCTTGTTGTAGACATTCACTAGCAAATCATGAAACTTCTTTAACTTGCACGGTTGACTCCACACCAGCTCCCTATATTTAGGCTTTAAATCTAAATACATGTTTGGTATATCTCTGATTTCAGAATAATCAGCACTTAATAAGTAATTAAGAACACCAGTTTCACCATGTCGGTCGATTAACTTAGACCACATATCCTTAACTAGTTGAGTAGTAACAGCCATTACATCTCTAATGCTTTTAGCGGTTAATACCTTTCCTGTATAAGGGCTTCTATAATGTGGTGAGTTCATTAATTCAACGCTATCAGTCCTATCTAGGGTTAATATAGTTCTGCGAATGTTCTCGTCTTTAAATAGATTTAATACGTTCGTCATATTAACTGCCATGATGTCTGTACTCATAGCTTTTCTTAATGATCTTGAATTTGGGGCGTGATATTGTTTCATTAAAGATTGAACAAAGTTCATACCTTTCTTTGTGTCCTCAAATACACAATCACTAAATGGAATATGACGTTTAAGACAATAGTTATCGCTCCAACGGTTAGTGCTTTCTATTATCTTTGTAATAGATGGCATGTCAGGTGCTGCTATTTTAAAGGCCATGTTAATAAGCATAGTTGAAAAGTAACCGCCCTCTTCGTTAACACTAGGAGAGATATATGCGCCTTTTGATTTAAAGCCGTATGTTTCTTCTAACCGCTTCTCAAATGTAGTTCTTAACGTTTTAAATACGTCATTCAAACGCTTTTTATTTACGCTATGAACAGCATAGGAACTACCTAGATAAGTTAGAACTGGCATAATACCGTGTTCTTCGTAACCATCACCGCGTAGATACGCAACAGATATTTCATGTCGGTTTCTATCACGGTCAATGAATATTGCACATTTTTTCTTAAAGTCATATCGCATAGTTTCACAATATGTCTTTTCTTCGCTTTTCGTACCATTCATAAATAACTGGATACCACGATATTTAATTCTTAAATCAAGAAAATGCTTATAGTTAATCACCTCAATAAACATTGATATTGGGTAAATTTTCTCCTCTCTGTGAGAGGAGAAAACCTTATGCACATCAGGCGACGAGTGAACACCACATTTAGGGCATGTATAGTATTTTGCAGCCGTTGTATAGCCGTTAAAATAGTTATATTTTGTATCCCATTTACCGCCAAACGTATGACCGCAGTCAAAGTGATATATAGTTGTATAGTCGCAACTCCATTGCGTTTCTAAAACGATAGAGTCAAACATTTTAGGAATGTTTATATAGTTTAAATACTCCATACTATATCACCGCCTATTAATCACCAAACATGTCGAATACATCATCGGACTTGTCTTCCTCTTTAGGAGGTTCTTCAACAGCTGGAGCAGGTTTAGGCTCTTTTTTAGCTTTAGTAGATTTTGGTTTTTCTACTGTCTCGCTACTGTCTTTCTTCTGTCCATCTTCTGTCTTTTTACTGTCTTTTTCTACAAGTTTGATAGCATTGAGTATTGTTTGTGATACAGTTTGATTGGTTTCGCAGAAATCGATAGCTCTTTGATATTCGATAGTATTGGCTGGATCTAAAACCATTGCCTTTTGTAGCACCTCGATTTGAGGTGCTACATTATCAACTACTCTTTTAAAATCATTAACGTATGCCATTGTGGTACTCCTATCTCTTATTTCATTAACTCTTTTAATTCCTTAACAATTACATCAGTTAACGCCGTGGATGTAGGTTTAGCTACGCCGTTACTTTGGAAGATTTTAAGGGCTGCCATAGCTCGTTCTTTGTCGCTACCCATCCACGCTTTGAACTCATTCCAAAACTCTTTAGGGTCGAATACTTCGACTTCATCAATAGACAATTCTTCGGTAGGTTGATTAATTTCATTGCCGTCAAAATCTGTAACTGGTAAATCGTCATCGCTAGGCTCGATAGATATGTTTTCAACGATTTCCTTTTCGACTTTAGCACCAGGAGTTGGTTTTTTAGGCCCTTCTACTTCAACTGGTTTTTCTACAACGGCTTCAACTGGTTCAGGTTTAACTTCGTCTTTAGGAGTAGTTACCACCTCAACCACTTTAACCGGTTTTTCTACTTCAACTGGTTCAGGCTTGCCATTCATTAATTCGTTATATTCAGCGATTTTTTTTGCAAGATCTTTAGTGCTTTTAAATTCAATAGTAAATTGGTTCATGATTCTGTCTCCTTATATTCATATTCAAAATAAATGCTGTTCTTGTTTGCGTTAATCAGCATGACTATATTGTGATAAGCTGGCGATTTGGAATTATCACCATTTTCATTAATAAACTTAATACGCTTAGTTGGTATATATACCCCTATCCGCGTACGGTGGAATAATTTATGTCTTTGTACCCCCCCAGTGTATCTATCGGCAATAACAGCACACTAGGTTTTCCAAGCTCGATGCAACGTTCTATGATTTTATCCTTTATGCTATATGGTGGGTTAGATATTAAATAATCGAACTCATAATCACGAGTTAAAAAATCTTTTATGCCCCATATAGCTTGTTTGTCATATTCTGTTGTAATTATCTTTGTGAAATTACTTTCAGAAGTATCAAATGGTAATAAAATCCTATCGCCAGCATTCGGTGGGAATACCTTTAACATTGTTCTGACTACATAAGCCGGTGTATACCATTCGTCAGAATAACTGTTATTTATAAGGGCCTGTTTAGTTGCCATTTTTCAATGCAGCTACTTCTTTAGTTAACGCTTCAACGAGCTTTTCAAGTTGGCTAATACGAGCATTTTCGCCTTTGGCTTCCGCTACATAGTCGCTTCCTTTACCGACTTTAAAAGCGATATTTGCAGTAAATTGCTTTTCAGCTCCTAAACTCATACCTATTCCGAACATAGTTCTTTCATTAGGGCGGTAGAAAGCGCCTAACGCAACCGCATTGGAATTGCGATAATGACCGTAGCTAACAGCGTAGGACGCTTTATCATCCTTATTAAAATCAAGAGGGTGAAGACCAGCGAGTGCTGCAGAACTAGCCCCTAATTTGTTCAAACGTTGATTTGTCGCATTAATTTCGTTTAAACCTGCTTGACTTTGTGCTTTAAGTTGACGCATGTTAACTGCATCGGTATCTGCTACACCGTCCGCTACATCGTGAATTTGTTGATTGCCAGCAGTAATATTTTGAGTTGTGAACTCAATATGTTTGCCGTTGCTATCAGCAACCATTCCATCCATATTGAATTGAGCATTATCTAAATTGTCTGTGTTTTCTACTTTGAAGCCATTAGCTCCATATTCGGAGTTAATTTCTCCATTAAATACATGGCTACCATTCTTGCCAATATAGTTATGTTGTGGATCATTAACAGTGCCAAATTGAACGGAATTCATGTTAACCAGGTCTTTATTCACATGAACCGCGAACTCTTTACCACCATCAATATTTGTTGATTGTGTAACAGTTGTATTTGTTCCTTCGGCAACGGTAGTAAATTTAAGAGCGTTAATCACTGCATTTAGTTGAGAGCCGTTGATTGCGTCTGTTGATGTACCATCTACTCTACCTGCTGCCACATTGGTTAGTGTTCTCTTATAGTTTTGAACACCACCATTACCAGCTTTATTATTAGCGCCAATAGATACCGTACTGTTAGCTACTCCCCCTGCAAAGTCATATTTTTCACCGTTGATGAAAATGTGGTCTGTGGAAATAACTTCTTCAGTAGTAGCGTTGGTACCTAACGCTACAGAATTTTGCACATCGGCTACAGTATTATTACCGAGGGCCAAACTATCTACTGCTACTGCTTGGCTATGAGAACCTACAACAGTTGCCCCTTGATTTTTAGTTTTGTTATTTGAGCCAAAGGTTAGCTGTTCTTTAGAATTATCAAGCACTTGGTTACTATAACCAACTACTGCGCCTTGCCCACTTTTTACTTCGCCATTGTTAGAGCCGACTACCGTCGCATTTTCAGCGTTAACGGTATTAGTTCTACCTAATACCACTGTTGACTCGCCGTTTGCATATGCACCATTACCGATAGCAATAGTGTTATATGCAGCAGTACGAGCTTGACTGCCGATGGCTACTGTATATTCAACAGTAGCTTCCGCATGTGCTCCATAAGCGAAACTATCACGGCCTAACGCTTTACTATCATTACCACCGGCGAACGAATTCGTGCCAGCTGCGATATTGTTTTCACCAAACGCCACCGCATTATTCCCTTTAATAGTATTTTGATACCCTACAACACCTGCACTTTTAACACCAGTTTCTACAACGTTATCAGTACCACCTACAAAGTTATTGTCAGCAGCTAATACGTTAACTGCTAATGCACTTATTGCTAAAGTTGTTACCATTACTTTTTTATTTGTGTTCATTGTTAATCTCCTGTGATATAATCAAATTGGTTAATATTTAACTTTGGACGTTCTACTAATGCCAGTTAGTGGACGTCCTTTTTTAGTTCATGAAACATAATGCTTATTGCAGCTATCATGCACACGATTAATAAAGCCCATGTGGCTGATGTCAATTCGTACCCTTGCACATCAGAACCTTCAATAATTCCGTATGATGCAATACACAACATCGCCGATACCCATTTCATCTGTTTCACCTCCTTTCAAATTTCGTTAACTAGCACCAACATTTCACTAGTTACTTTTCTGATTTTTTGCTTTAACTCGTCATTTTCTGTGGCGAGTTTTTTATTTTGTAATTTAAGTTGCCGATAGTTGTAAGGTGTGAACTCATCTTCAATACCTATGAATGAGTACACATCATTCGCATTAAATAGCACTCTACCGATATTCTTTATTGCCGGTAATTTACCGCTATTTCTTAATTCATATATCGTTTGTGGTGTTACTTTTAACAATTCAGCAACTTCATTCACTGTATAGACAAGATCCATAATCAAATACCTAATAATGCTTTAATTTCGTAGCAACGATTTAAGAATGAAACCAATATCCAACGCTCTTTAGTTGTTGCTTCAACGTTGTTCATAATGTTAGCTACCGCGTTTTCAAATCGCACTATCAACTTCAAGAAATCTTTTTTGCTTTCACCCCAGTTAGTTACAATAATTAATCCGTATCGTTCATACATTTTCACAACTTCTTCGTCTGAAACGAATTGCCAAAACTCATTTTTCATATTCATATCCTTTCCACATATTGTGAACTTCTACGATAAAAAAATATCTTGCATGTTTAGACTTGTATCCACTTCGTTAAATTTAGTAAATATAAGTCCTATTTCACGTTGATTAAAGTTTCTTCTTCCATTCTCCTTTAAACTATAAGCGCCTTTTGTAATGCCTAACACATCGGCTAATTCTTGTTGACTAAACCCTAGCGCATGTCTCAGTTTAATCAACTTTTCTTGCTTCATTATATCCCTCCTCGTTTACATTTTGTTAACTACCTTATGACTGTATTGTAGTATACATTTTGTAAACAATCAAGTAAAAGATTTATAAATTCCACATATTGTGATTTTACAATTTGTTTACAATTATATATAATCAAACCATGGAGGTATACAAAATGAAAACTATGGGGGCGAGGCTGAAAGAGCTGCGACTAAAGCACAATTACACAGGCGAAGAAATAGGACGTAAATTGCAAGTATCTAAATCTGCTATATCAATGTGGGAGAAAGATTTACGCTCCCCTAGTGCTGACTTAATAGAAAAGTTTGCTACTATCTATGGAGTGTCTACCGATTATATAATTACTGGTAAAGATAGTAATACAACAAGCGATAGTTATTATTACGATACAGAAGTTGCGGAACTCGCCGAGCAGATTAAAAACGATCCTGAGTTACGAATACTGTTAGATGCAAAACGTAATTTATCAAAGCAAGATATGAAAGCTATTATAAATATCACCAAATCGCTTTTACAACGTGAGCGAGGAGATGAATAACACTAACTATATAGGGAGATGATTAGTAGTGATTAACACGATTTATAGTAACGATTTACCTTTAACGTGTGGTGGCTTTGCTAGGAAGAATGAAGATGATAGTTATACCATAGTTCTTAACCCTAAACATTCCTACCACCAGCAACGAGCAACATACATGCACGAGCTATTACATATCGTGAACAGGGACCACGATTCAGAAAAGCACGTGAACTTCATTGAAAGCATGAGACATAATATATAAACATAATTTTTATAGCGGAGAGTATCTTATGAACGATTTCAATGTACTAGAACAAGAATTCTTTAACACAATAAAAGCAATTCAACCAGGTTTCAATCATGAAATGCGTAGGCTGTGTGATGGCACTATTGATTTTGAAATTGGTAAAGTTAAACTAACCGGTCGCAAGTATAAAATTCAATTACAATTAGATGATGGCGTTATATGGTTGTCAGGCACAAAAGAGGATATATTTAATGCTATCCCTTTAATGTTATCTAATACTCTACAAAGCGTTATACTATCTTCATCAAATAATAAGAAATTAATATATATAGGTAGCGACGATGCAATATAACTTCACTGTTCGCAAAAAAGACAAAGGCTATCAAATCATTGTAGGGTATAAAATAGGCCGTACATGGAAGCAAAAATCAAAGCAAGGTTTCAATACGCAACGTGAAGCCAAGGCATACGGCGAGCAGATTTTAGACGAAATAAAAAAGAACGTTATATCACCGCTTGACGATACAATGCAGGATATAACGTTTATAGACTTTTATTCAGTTTACATGAATGAAAAGCACGAGCTATCAATCAATTCTCGAAAAACATACGATAATATAATATATAAAGACTGTACAAAACTTCATAATATGATGGTTAAAGATATTACTCATAAGGATATTATGAATGTATTAGTTAACTCTAATAAATCGGCAGCAAGTAAGAACCTTTGCATTGTATTATTAAAAGCTATATTTAAGCACGCTATATCGCCGTACAGGCTTATTAGAGATAATCCATGTGCTAGTATTAAGAAATATAAAAAAGCGTCAAATAGCGATGTTAATACGATTAGCAACGAAGATATGGATACACTATTTAATAACATTAAAGATAAATACCCTATTTATTATCTCGTATGCTGTATCGCTCGCTATACTGGAGCACGCTATGGTGAAATAGTCGGCTTGTGTTGGGAAGATATAGATTTCAACAACAAAACAATTAGCATTAGTAAACAATGGTCTCGCAAGACGGATCATGAACACGGCTTTAAAACACCTAAAAGCGTTAACAGTATTAGGACTATTCCTATACCTCAAATACTAATAGATGAGTTAAATAGTATTAACAGTAATAAAACTGGTCGCATATTCGACTTCAAGAATAGCAGTACATCACGAGTGAATTATATTATAAGTAGGTATCTACAAGATAAAACAATTCATATGTTTAGGCATACCTACGCTACTTCCCTACTAGCTAACGGCGTTGATATGCAAACTGTAGCCAGCTTATTAGGAGATGGCCTAAATACCGTGATTAATACCTATATTCACTATTCACAAGAAATGCGAAATAATGCAGCCAAAAGCGTTGAAAATATCTTTAGTCGATAAAATTTTTGACGTATATATGACGAAAAGAGGAAGAACCCTTATTTTATCAAGGTTCTTCCTCTTATTTTTATAACTATATAATTATATCGTAAATCGAAAATTTCTTCTACGTTCACCATATATAATTGTATTTTTTAGTATTCTTTGTTATCTTATAATGTGAAGAAAATTATATATTTGTTGTAATCTCCTTTAGAAAGGATACATTATGTTGTCATCAATGAAATCATTGATTCAAAATCCTATTTTGCGTTTTGGCATTATAGGCATAGTGCTCTACATTGCACTATTTTTTATTTATGAACCTGTCACATTAGGACTTGATGTAGAGGATATTACAATCCTTGCGGTACCGACCATGGTTGGTATGTTTTTATTCCAATACTTTATGAGTTGTACCGTATTTCATCGTGCGTTCTTAGGATATGGTTTAGTAGGCTTACTATGGGGACTCACATTTCCATTATTATTTCATTGGTCTTATGTAAAACCTCTATATTTCTATGAGTTTGCCAATGATTTTCTATTCGGCTTACTTCTATTTATGGGGCTTTCAGGTATCCAATATTTGGTAACCCAAACGGGACGTCTACAGAAATTAACATCAGCTATACTAGCTTTATTCTCTTCGTTCCTTAGTCTTATTCCATTATTACAAATTGGTTATTATATAACCACCTGGCACTGTTTAACACCAGCAAGCCTATTGGCCGTATACATGACAAATCCTGAAGAAGCCTTTGGATTCTTAAAAAATGCTGCTGGTATTCCTGGCCTTATCGCTATCGTCATAGGCCTTATTTTATGGACACTCTTTCTATATTGGTGCAACCTAGGTATGAAACGAGTTGTCGATTTTAATACAACACGTCCTTTGCGATTAGGTGTACTCATCGCATCCATGGTAGCATTTATCGTATATGTACCATTCTTCTTATTTCCTCAAACATGCATCGTAGCCAATTGGACGGCTGCTGGTAATTATGTTAAAGAAATGCAACAATACAACGATAATCACCATCTTGTATTTGATTCATTCAATTTGGATACAAAGGATACGACACCTACTAAAACGCCTGGAACTATCATTCTCGTTATCGGCGAATCCAGTTCCCGTGATTATATGAAGGTCTATAATCCAAAATTCCAATACGATGACACACCTTGGCAAGAGGATATGCGCGATCACAATAAAGATTTTATCTTCTTTAATCATGCGTACTCTTCCTACGTACAAACAGTACCAACATTAGAACGTGCCCTTTCAGAGCGCAATCAGTATAACGACCGACCATTCTTAGATTCTGCTAATATTTTGGATGTAGCTAAAAAAGCAGGTTACACCACATCGTGGTTCAGTAACCAAGGCGTATTTGGCGAATACGATACAGCTATTTCTTTGATGGCTAAAACGGCGGATACTACAAAGTGGGCTCACGAATCCTATGGCTTCTCTGATTTATATGATGAAGCATTATTGCCATTGTTAAAAACAGCTGATCCAAGTAAAAATAATTTTATCGTAATTCATATTATGGGCAGTCATATTTATTATAATGACCGCTATCCGCATGAATTCAGTAAATGGAAAAAAGGTCCCAATCCTGAAGGTATCGAGGCTTATGCTAATAGTCAGCTCTATACAGATTGGTTGTTACAACAAATCTACACCTATGGTAAAGATAATTTAAATCTTCAAGCTATGGTTTACTTCTCTGATCATGGTGAAAGCGTTGACAAGTCCCACAATCCAGACACCTTTGATTTTGTGATGACTCACATTCCATTCTGGATGTACTTATCGCCTCAATATCGTGCAGCATATCCTCAAACGGTATCAGCACTCGATAGTCATGAACATCAATATTTTACAAATGATTTATTATACGATACATTAGTTGGTCTCATGCATGCACCAAACAGTCGTTACGATAAAACAAGAGACTTTAGTAATAGTGCTTATCGATTTAATTTACACAATTTAACAACACTATTAGGTGAACAGCCATTAACAAATGACCCAGTTAATGCAGGTCAATAACATACATTAATATAACAATGGCGACGATTGATACATATCAATCGTCGCCATTGTGCTTTATAAGGTCCTGTACATTCTTTTCCGTATAGATTTGTATATTATGTTGTAATAAAAGCTCAGACGTGACACCAACCCCATTTACGAGGGATCTAGTAAATGTACCATCATATATTTCACCATATCCACAGCTTGGACTCTTAGCCTTTAGTAAAGCACACAAACAATTTTTATCTATAGCAATTGCTAAAGCTAATTCTGCACCCCCTTTAAATTGTTCTGTAACATCTATACCATTTCTCGTTTGGACTCGATCACCTATCCGCTCCGCTGGGGGTCTTGGTGTTAAAAGTCCACCCAGTACCTCAGGACATACTGGTATAAGATTATAGAGGCTCTTAAGTTCTTCCAAACAGTCTATTTTGTTATGGTTACCATCATAACGGCAACAAACACCACAAAGACATTCACTAATCAACAGATTCGGTTTACTCACGTTATATACCCACTCGTAAATACAGTTAAAATTATATACAAAAAAAGACTAACCGAAGTTAGTCTAATGGTGCCGAGGACCGGAATCGAACCGGTACGGTTATTTCTAACCGACGGATTTTAAGTCCGTTGCGTCTGCCTGTTCCGCCACCCCGGCATGGGTAACGATTTTGTGGAGGCGGCACCCAGAATCGAACTGGGGAATAAAGGTTTTGCAGACCTCTGCCTTACCGCTTGGCTATGCCGCCATATAAAATTAGTGGAGCGGGAAACGAGATTCGAACTCGCGACCCCCGCCTTGGCAAGGCGGTGCTCTACCGCTGAGCTATTCCCGCATGTACATGGTGCCTCAGGACAGAATCGAACTGTCGACACACGGATTTTCAGTCCGTTGCTCTACCGACTGAGCTACCGAGGCATGAATGGCGACCCCGATCAGATTTGAACTGACGATCTTCGCCGTGACAGGGCGACATGTTAACCGCTACACCACGGGGCCGTATCCAAAGTACTTGCTTAGTATATCTGTTATCAGAGTTTTTGTCAACACTATATGTGTAAATTCTTGATGAAGTTTTTTTCATCTCCCAAAATAGTGCTCTCCCTATGTCCAGGTTCTACTAATAATGCATCATCTAGTCCTAGTATTTTACATAAGCTTTTACGTAAATCTTCAGCATTGCCATTATAGTTATCACTATTGCCCACATTTTGTTTAAAAATAGTGTCACCTGTAAATAGATGACCTTCTATTTCAAAACATACTGAACCCGCACTATGACCCGGTGTATGATACACCCGTATATGAAATGGTCCGATATTTAGTATACCTTCTTGCAAAGGAATACATGAGGTGAACATTTTTTTCTTGTATACACTTGGTCGACGACGAATCAATTGCAATAATTCATGATCTCCATCATGTAGATATGCAGATATATTATAATGTCCACAAATATCATCAAGAGCCGACACATGGTCACAATGACCATGTGTTAATAAAACCGCAATTGGTTTAGAATCTCCTACCATCTCAATTATATGTTTACTATGAAATCCAGGGTCAATTATGAGAGATTGATTGTCTTTTTTTAATACATAACAATTTGCCTTATACAAGCCTAATGGGCGTTTTATTATTTCCATTATACAATCCCTCCCCCATAACTAATGCAGTATACAATATAAACTTCTATAAAATTCTATATCGTTTTGTAGTATCTTTTTTAATAAAATACCCTTCCCAGAATTGTGGATGAAGCATGACTAGAATCGTAAATAATTCCAAACGGCCTAATAGCATATCTACAATAGCCACACCTTTTGCACCTAATGGCAATAATGCAAAGGAGTCAGTTGGTCCATAACCACCAAAAGCTAAACCTACATTACTTTGGAATGCGGTGACTATTTGGAGTGCATCACCTGTAGATAAACCAAAACATGTCATAAGAAATACGGATATAACATAAATCATTAAATATAGAAATATAAATTGTTGCGTCATATGCACCCATTTATCTGGTAATGGCTTTCCATTGATTCGTACAACTTGAACCATATCTGGATGTATGGCTTTTCTCAAATAAATGATACTACTCTTAATTAATATAATGAGACGAATAATCTTAACGCCACCGGTCGTAGATCCACTACACCCTCCAATAAAACTGGCTATAAATAACATCATTTGAGCTGCAGCAGGCCATAAATCGTAATCAGATACAGCAAAACCACTGCCCGTTTGTATTGATACTAAGGTAAAGGCTGCATCTTGAAAAACTTGTCCTATATCCATAGAATTAGATTGAAAATATAAGGATATAAAGGTGATAAGAATACCAATAACTAATACAAGCCAATACATACGCGTTTCAAAATCAGAGAATAACGCTGAGAATCCCTTTTGAATTACATTATAATATACGGCAAAATTTCCACCTGCAATGACCATAAACAGTATAAATACAACACATATATATGTATTTTGACTATATAAAAAAGTACCTGCAGTAGTTGGTGTCAATCCACCAGTAGCAATAATAGAAAATGCATAATTCAATGCATCAAAAGGATCTATACCACCTAAACAAAGCATGATAAAACAGATGATTGTAAATATTACGTACAATGTCCATAATTTCGATGCTATAGATTGAATCCGTGGTAACACTACACCTGGTTTTGGCACAGATGCCTCAGCATTGAAAAAATGCGCAGCATCAGCACCAAGATTACGTAAGAATGATAGAATCAACACAATGATTCCCATACCGCCAATCCAATGCATTAATCCACGCCACAGTATGAAAGACTTTGGTATGCTATCAACATCAGAAATAACTGTAGCACCAGTAGCGGTAATACCTGACATAGATTCAAACAGCGCGTCCATCGGGTTAACTAATACACCAGATATAATAAAGGGAATAGCCCCCAATAACATTGTTAAAATCCATGTTGAGCTAACCACTAAGAAGCCATCTCTCAAGCTAAAGGTTTTACTCTTATTTCCACCAAGTACTAGTAGACCACCGAGCAGTATGGATAATATAGCTGTAATACAAAAGGACCAATATGCAGTTTCAAATAGAATACTATATATAAATGGTATAACAAGAAAAGCTCCAAAAATATAGAGTAATTTGCCTACCAAGGACATGACAATCTGTATGCGCATATAACCCCTACGTTAAATAATTCAATAATTTAGTAACAGATTCAGGCAATGAGAATAGTACAATATGATCCCCTACTAATAACTCTGTATTCCCCCGTGGAACAATCGCTTCATCACCGCGGAGTATAACACCAACTAAGGCTTTACCAGGTAGCCGAATATCTTTTAGTTGTTTACCTGCTACGGGAGATTGTTCTGTAATAAGAATCTCTATAGATTCAGCCTTGCCACCTTCAAAAGTAGATATGGAGACAACGCCTTCTCCACTTCGAACAAATCGTAATATTTGTCCTGCAGTCATTAGACGTGGTGAAAATACAATATCTATACCGACTTGTTCCATGAGCATAATATATTCAGGACGTCCCACACGAACAACGGTTTTAGGTATGCCCATATGTTTACCTACTAAAGCAACTAAAAGATTTAATTTATCATCATCTGTTAAAACAATAATAACATCGTTATCGGCCACTTCTTCGGCTTCTAGTAGATCAAAATCCGTACCATCCCCATTGATGACAATAGCTTTATCCACTTGTGCAGCCAAGGCTTCACAACGCTCAATGTCCTTCTCAATAACCTTAACAGTAAATCCTGCTTTTTCTAATAAGATAGCTAGATTGCGACCTAATAAACCAGCGCCTACAATAACAGCCCGTTTATGGAAGGTTGCATGATTAGAGAACCATTCTTGTTCAACTTCATCAATACCATCTTTTAAACCTAAAAAGAAAACACTGTCATTAGGTAATAGTATGCTTTCACCATGAGGTATAATCATTTCACCTAATCGTAAAATGCCTACCAATAACACACCTTCTGGAAAAGTCAACTCTTTTAAAGGTTTATTTACGAGCGGGAATGTACTATTAATTTTAAATTCCATTAAACGTACAGCGCCTTGACCAAATTCTTCTACGTCCAAAGCGGATGGTGTTTCAATAATATGAAGTAATTCTTGCGCCGTAACCATCTCTGGATTAATGAATAAATCAACACCTAATCGTTCTTTCATATGATCGTCCATATGATCAACGATATTGGTATCCCTTACACGTGCTACAGTAGATGGAACACCTGCTATTTTAGCTACTGCGCAAGATAACATATTAACTTCATCTGAATCGGTAACTGAGATAAACATCCCCACATCAGATAAGTCAATTTCATTCAACAACTGAATATCGCTACCATTACCGCATACTAAACTAACATCCAACGTATTTTCTAAATTATGGATACGTTCTTGAGAACGGTCTATAAGATATACGTCATGATCATCTTGCACCAGTCTTTCACACAAGGAATACCCAACCTTACCAGCGCCTACTACAATAATCTTCATAGTTTAGACCTCTTGTTGATTTGGAGTCCATTGTTTACCAGTTTCTGTCAACAATGTCCAACCATCTTCTTGTACTACAAGGCGGGATTTCATTAAATGACCTAACGCTCGTTTAAAAGCAGCCTTGCTGATGTTAAATTTATCCTTAATCAACATGGCTGATGATTCATCACTATAAGGCATTTTACCGCCTCGTTGTAATAGGTATTCCATTATAATCTGACCATCAGAAATTAATGCTTTTTCTTTGATAGGACGCATAGAAACATTAATACGACCATCTTCGCGTTTGAACGTAACACGAGCCTCTACCATTTCTCCAACATTTAATTTGCGTGTCATTTCTGAACGATGCAAAAAAGCAATCCATCGCTCAGGGGTAATAAAAAAGGCTCCATCACTAGTCAAATTGTAAATAGCACCACTTACTTGTTGTCCTACAACAGCATCGGTAGCAGCTTTAGAGGCACGTCTCATCTCATCATCAACGTCCATAGAAACGGCCATACGACCAGATTTATCGGTATATAGTTTTACCCATACCTTTTCCCCTACTTGAGGTCTGCCACGCATTTCAGCGTGAGGCATAAAAATCCCCCGCTCAGTACCAACCTCAACGAAACAACCAAAATTAGTTACATTAATAACCTCAACATAACCAATTTGACCGACCTTCATAGCAGGCAATCGCATGGAGGCAGTCAAACGTCCCTTAGGGTCACGATATAGAAATACCTCTACATCATCACCGATAGCAACTGGTGAAGTTTGTTGATCCTTATGGAGCAAAATATCATCATTTGTATTTCCCGTTTGACCGTCAAGGAAAGCGCCATGATCACTAGTGCGTAGAACACGCAGTGTAGCAATGGTATTTTCCAATAATTCGCTAGCCATAGATTATTCTCCTTCAAAAGGAACACGTCCAGCATCGTTCCATAAGGCTTCTAGTCCATAAAATTCACGAATTTCATCGTTACCAAACACGTGACAAATAATATCGCCAAAGTCCAATAATACCCATTCACCTTCGCGATATCCTTCACGATGGAGGACCGTCATACCTTGTTCTGCTGCTATATCCTCAATTTCATCTGCAATACTTTGAGATTGTTTAATATTATTGGCGCTTACAATCATAAAATAATCGCCTAACATAGAAACACCTTCCAAATCAAGTATTTCAATATCATGACCTTTCTTATCATAAGCCGCTTGTGCAAGCGCTAAAACATGTTGTTTAATTTCTTCTTTTTGTTTCATTGTATCTCCTATTATTCTTTCTTCTCTGGTTCTGAACCTGGTTCTGATGGTTTTACACGTGTGCTTTGTTCTGATTCTACCGCAACAGGTGCTTTTTTAGTTTCAGGTGTAGAAACAAATTGACTTAAATCTTCTGGTGCCAATGTCCCCATTGTAATTCCCACTAAGCGCTGAGCTTCAGTTGGATTTACATGCCAATACACGACGTCATTAATTTTTTCTTTTTCACCAGGCAAAATATAAAAATGAATATGATCTTTATCCATTTGACCGATAGAACGCATTAATTTAATAGCATCCCATGTAGATATATTACTTTCATAATGACTCCATAAACGCCATATATGCCAAGCTTTTGTAATAAACCAAGTATCTTGTTCCCGATCAACCCATAATTTCAAGAACCGTTCTTGTCGTTGAACACGTCCAAAATTATCATTATTTTCGTCTGTGTAGCGTAAATATGCTAATGCATTATCACTATCTAAATTTTGATAGCCTCTTCGTAAATCTATATCTTTACTACCAGTTTCAGCATCAACATGTTCCATATTCTTTTCTACGTAAAACTGTTGACTACCTAAAACATCACTTGTTTTTTTGAAAGCTGCCTCATCAACGACAACATAGTAAGGTATGCTGATATGGAATATATCCTCTACAACGGCTTTCGTTAGTTCAATATTACCTTCTGCATACATTTGATTTAACATAGATGCAGATTTTTGGTCTCTACTTTCAATTTTACTATTGCTAGGAATACCAATTATATCCATCGTATTAGTATTCATATTAATAGACATGAGGAATAATGAGTCAGCTTGACTCGGATTATTTTTATCTCGCCCTACAATTAATACATATACAGGCTTGTCCAATGCTTTCTGTTCTACATTAACCGTATCAGTATGCTTAGGTTCACTGGATTCTTCAATCTCACTTGCAGTATCAGTTTGTGTTACTCGATGATATACATAGCTGATTCCACTATACATCCCCCAACCGATGCCACAAATAACAGTAAGTGCTAACACGAATGCGATGATTAGACGGCCCCATTGGAGCTTATTTTTCTTCATCTGACGTTCTCGACGTCTTCTACGGCGACGAGCTCGCGCTTTTTCACGTTCATCCATTCTAGGCACCTCCTTTTTTCATATGCTGTATAAGATCATTACGGCTAATAATAGTAAGAGGATAAATAGTATCAGTACTATCTATTAAATGTCGAATGGTCATATCAAATCCACACAATACTCCGGCATCAAGAGACTGTTCTGCAGCTGCACGAATATCGTTTACGCCAGGAAAATTACGATTAGGCTCAATATAATCAGCTAAAAATATAACTTTATCCAATTTTGACATGCCCACTTTTCCAGTTGTATGAACACGTATTGCTTCTAATACTTGTCGATTAGTAATACCATAATGAGTATTCGCTAATACCATACCTGCTAAACCATGTAATAAAGCACTGCTATGTAACATATCAACATCACAGGCCAAATCTGCAACTAAATCTTGCATTTCCAATAATGGTAATTCTTTAGCACAGTCATGTAACATCGCTGCTAACCGAGCGTCTTCTACATTAGCCCCATATTTTTTAGCTAAATAAATCGCTGACTCTACAACACCTAAGGTGTGTATAAAACGCTTTTTACTTAATTTATTAGATAAGTCGGTTTCAATTTGTTGTATATCCACCTTTAATTATTCCTTCCGATAAATATCATATTTTTCAATATATTGAACTACACATTTAGGTAACATATATCTGACCGTCAAGCCATGACGCAGTCGGTCTCGTAAATAAGTAGCAGATAATTTCATTTCTGGTACATTCATTAAATGAATTCTATTCTTAGCTTTAGAACCCAATAAATCTAAAGTTGTATCAACAACTTGAGATCCATCAGGCCTCATAGCACCAATAAAATGACAATGCTCTAATAATTCATCAATAAATTTCCAATTAGGTAAATCTCGTATTGTATCTGTACCAGCAATAAAGTAAAAAGAAACAGAATCTCCATATATTTTTTTGAAATAATGAATAGTATCAATTGTATAGGAAGGCCCTTCACGACGCATTTCCACATCAGATATTTCAAAATACGGGTTATCTGCTACCGCTGCAGCCGTCATGGCATAACGATGCTTAGCATCAATAACATCATTATGTTTATGAGGAGGTATTCTGGCAGGAACAAATATAACCTTTTCTAAATGAAAGCTTTCCCTTGCAACCTCTGCAATCATTAGATGTCCTAAGTGGATAGGGTTAAAAGTTCCGCCTATAATACCAATCCGCCGTTTCTCTACCATATATAAGTCACACCCTTTATGACTATAATACAAATCAAGATAAATAATGCTAATGCTTTTACATACGATACCCACTCATAACGACCTTTTGGAGTCTGAATATAACGATAATAGGCTCGTATCAAATAATATAAACGCATCACGAACGAATTTGTCCTGTACCAAATACAAAATATTTATAGGATGTTAATGCTTGTAATCCCATTGGTCCACGAGCATGGAGTTTTTGTGTACTAATGCCAATTTCAGCACCAAATCCAAATTCAAAACCATCTGTGAAACGTGTAGACGCGTTATGATATACAGTAGAACAATCGATAAGATTCATAAAATGCTGAGCGGTTTTCATATTATCTGTTACAATCGCTTCAGAATGATGTGTCGTATATTGATTAATATGTGAAATAGCCTCATCCACAGATGATACAATAGCTACATTTAAATCAAGATCATTATATTCTGTACTAAATGAGTGCTCATCAACAGCAATACCCTTAACAATCTGTAATACATCTGGTGTACCGTGAATCGTTACATGATGGGTCTCTAATTTAGAGTCTAATGCCAACAGAAATTCGTAAGCAATAGATTTATGAACCAATAGGGTCTCCATAGAATTACATACAGATGGACGTTGTACCTTTGCATTCACAGCAATATCAACAGCCATGTCAATGTTAGCTTCAGCATCAACATAGGTATGACAGACACCGCTTCCCGTCTCTATAACTGGTATCATACTATCACGTACAACCCGTTGTATTAATCCTGCACCGCCACGTGGAATCACTACATCTATATAACGGCGTTGTTGTAGCAATACACTTACAGCTTCACGATCTAATACTTCTACTAACTGGATAGCTGCTCTTGGTAAATCATTGGCTTCTAATACATCTTGCATAATGGATACGATGACGCGATTTGTACGGTATGCTTCCTTACCACCGCGTAGAATAGTGGCATTAGCGGTTTTAAAGCATAAGGCGCCAGCATCAACAGTGACATTTGGACGCGCTTCAAAAATGATACCTATAACACCAAATGGTACGGCACACTTTTCAATGTGAAGTCCGTTAGGCCTATTAATAGTTTCAAGTATGGTTCCTACCGGTGATGGTAATAGACTAACTTGACGAACACCTTCTGCCATTTGATTAATGCGCTCTTTAGATAGTAGTAATCTATCCAACATCGTATCAGGTACCACGCCTCGAGCCGAATCCATATCCATGTGATTGGCTGTTAAAATTTGTTCACTATGTTGAACTAACGCATCGGCTATAGCACATAATACCTCATTGATGCGTTTCTCTGGTAATTGCTGTAAAACAATAGATGCTGCTCGTGCAGATTCACCCATTTCTTTAAATATACTTTCATATGAATTCATACTGTACCTCATCAATGAATAATTACTAGATTATTTCTGTGAACAACCTCATCATATGTTGTATCAATTTCTAATACACGAGCTATATCTTGCGTATTGTGACCTCTAATCTTAAGTAAATCTGTAGAACTATAATTCACTAATCCTCTAGCGATTTCTTTTCCCTTAGCAATAATTGATACCGTATCACCAGGTTCAAAAGATCCATCCACTTCAATAATACCAGCTGGTAAAATACTAGCTCCGTGATTTAATACGGCTTTCGTACATCCTTCATCTATAGTAATGCTTCCACTTAAGCGTTTCCCATAAGCTACCCAATGATGCTTTTGAGAAACACCTTGATCATTAGCGACAAATAATGTACCTATATTCTCACCTTTACATACTTTACGTAAAGAATTATCCGATTCACCACTGGCAATAATCATATGTATACCTGAATTAGTCGCCATATGGGCAGCCTTAATTTTTGTATACATACCACCAGTACCCATACTTGAACCTGCGCCACCAGCGATTTCATAAGTTTCATCTGTAATTACAGAAACTTCGTGGATTAAAGTAGCTGTAGAATCCGTAGCTGGATTAGCCGTATATAAACCATCAATATCAGATAAAATAATAAGCACATCGGCTTCTACAATCCCTGCTACAGTAGCCGATAATGTATCATTATCGCCTATTTTGTATTCTTCAATAGCTACTACATCATTTTCATTAATGATTGGAATGACATGTAATTGTAATAACGCATGTAATGTATTTCGTAGGTTCAAATAGCTATGACGAGAAGTGCTATCCTCCTTCGTCAATAATATTTGAGCAACCGTTCTACCGTATTCTCGAAACATGCGTTCATACATATGAATGAGTACACCTTGTCCTACCGCTGCTGATGCTTGACGTAACACAAGATCTCTTGGTTTTTCTTTAAAGCCTAACGGCGCAAGGCCTGCACCCGTAGCCCCCGAGGAAACAAGAATAACCTCTTTCCCTTGGTTGGCAAGATCTGATAATTGACGGACTAAATGTTCTATCCGTTCTAAATTTAAATGACCATTTGGGTAACATAATGTACTGCTCCCCACTTTTACAACAATGCGTTTAGCATTCTTAATGGCATCTCTCATACAATCATCTCCTATAAGGGAAAAAGGTTATAACTATTATTTCGGTAATATAATTTTTGGTTCTTTTTTAGCTTTATAAAGAACACCATTAAATCCAATAACTTGTACTAACTCAGCACCAAGCATATCTGCTAATTCTTGGAAAATCGCTTTATCTTCTGGACTATTATTAAGCAATTTAACCTTGATTAATTCACGTGCCATCAGTGCTGCTCGTGCACTATCAATCACGCTATCCTCAAGACCATTTTTACCAATTTGCACAACAGCTGGCATAGTTGCAGCTAATGAGCGTAAATACCGTTTCTGTTTTCCTGTCATTATAACTCCTAGTCTCTGAATGTAAATCGTTGTTCACCAATAACAACTTCATCGCCTTCTTGACATCCTTTTTCACGTAATTTATTATCCAATTCCATAAAACGCCAAATACGTTGGAATCGACGTAAGGATTGATCATCGTCAAGATTGGTCATTGCCACAAGTCGTTCGATACGTTTACCCGTAATATAGAAAGCAGCATCATCACCACGTGTAATAACAAACTCCGTATCTGGTTTTGCTTCATACATAACGGTATCATCAGTGGCTTCAACCTCTGGCTCATAATTTTCTACATAATAATACGCTCGTTCCATTAGCTCAGGTAAACCTTCACCACTCAATGCATTGATTAAGAAAACTTCATAACCCTTGTCTTCAAAATAAGATTTTGTATTTGGAATTGTTTCATCATCAAAGACAAGATCTATTTTATTAAGTGCCACGATTTGTTTCTTATTAGCTAATTTCTCTGAGTATTTACGCAACTCATCATTAATAGCATCAAAATCTACTTTAGGGTCACGACCTTCCATGCCAGATACATCTAGAACGTGAATCAGAATATTCGTGCGTTCTACATGGCGCAAGAAATTATGACCAAGGCCTACACCTTCACTAGCCCCTTCAATAAGACCAGGAATATCAGCCAATACAAAGCTACGATCACCAGAAAGCGTTACAACACCCAATACAGGAGTTAATGTTGTAAAATGATAAGCCGCCACTTCTGGTTGTGCTTTAGATACTTTGCGTAGAATACTTGATTTACCAACGCTTGGATAGCCAAGCAAGCCAACATCAGCCAATACCTTTAGCTCTAGTTGTAACCAGCGTTCTTCCCCTGGTTCCCCCTTTTCAGCAAAGGTAGGTGCACGATTAGAGCTAGATAAAAATCTCGCATTACCGCGTCCACCACGACCGCCTTTAGCGATGATAAAGGTATCACCATCGTGAACTAAGTCACAGAACACCTTACCTGATTCTTCGTCCTTAACAACGGTGCCTAATGGAACAGGAATAATTAAATCTTCTGCACCGCGACCATGTTTATTGGCGCTTTCACCATTACCACCCTTTGGCGCTTTAAATTGGCGTTTATAACGAAAATCTACAAGAGTATTAATATTCTTATCTGCTTTTAAAATAACATCTGCCCCTTGGCCACCATCGCCACCGCTTGGTCCGCCATTAGGAACATATTTCTCTCGACGGAAACTAGACATACCGTCTCCGCCATCACCCGCTTTTACAAATACACGAGCGCGATCTATAAACATAATTACATCCTTTTCTGCAAAACTATTTTAATAGTTCTATTGCCTTTTGAATTTGAATATCTGACATATCACTAGATGGGGTAGTTCCCTTTGGTAATTCTAGAACTACATCTGGTTGAATACCAGTTCCATCAATAACACGATCATTAGGAGTATGGTATTTAGCTATAGTCACTTTAATACCTTCATCCTCTAGATTTGGATATACACTTTGAACAGTGCCTTTACCATAACTATTAGTGCCAACAATGGTACCTAATTTTCTATCTTGAATAGCGCCAGCAATGATTTCAGATGCACTAGCAGAACCTTTATTAATGAGAACTACCATAGGTAATGCAGGATTTTTTCCATCAGATACATAATTTTTAGTTTTTCCATCTCGTGTTGTGAAAGATACTAATGTACCTTCTGGCATAATAATGCTAGCAATATCTTGCGCACTATTAAGTAATCCACCAGGATTATCGCGTAAGTCTAGAACTAATGAAGTCATTCCTTCGGATAGAAGCTGCTCATATTGAGTTTTGAAATCACCTGCTGTATGCTCAGCGAATTGACTGATGCGAATATATCCAATGTGGTCTGATAACATCTTACTTTTTACTGTAGGTAATACGATTTCTTCTCTTGTAACGTTAAACGTTAATAATTGATTATCCCGTTCAACCACAATCGTTACATCGCTACCAGCTTCACCACGTATTTTTGAAGCTGCATCTTCAATCGTCATAGAATTAGTATCTATACCATCGATGGATACGATGTGATCACCGCTTTTAATGCCAGCTTTATAAGCCGGCATATCATCAATCACGGATACTGCTTCTAACCCCTTTGAACCATGTCCAAGAACCATGCCCACACCTGCATAGGTGCCAGAGGTATGCTCTTTCATAGATTCAAAGTCATCCTTGTCTAAATAGACACTATGAGGTTCTCCTAAGGAAGCTACTAAACCTTTCAACATACCATCAAACAATGTGGCTTTACTTACAGGTGTCATAAATTTTTGAGTCGCTATGTAATAGGTTACGACAAATCGTGGTAAACCCATAGCTGATCCAGAAATATACCAAAATACGAACCACAACATAATGATGGACGCAAATATATATTTAATTAAGGCTAAACCAATTCTTTTAAAATTATTATTCATTCTATAAATAACCCATAGGATCTACTGGATCCCCGTTTACACGAACTTCAAAGTGAACATGAGGTCCTGTACTATTGCCAGTACTGCCGGCATAAGAAATAACTTGGCCCTTCGCAACGGATTGACCTTCATCTACAGCGAGCTCAGAGTTATGACCATATAGTGTAGAAAGTCCATTACCATGATCGATAACAACAGCATAACCATAGCCGCCCATCCATCCAGACCAAACTACGACGCCACCATCAGCAGCATGAACAGGTGTACCTTCATCAACGCCAATATCAATACCGGAGTGATAAATTGTAGTTCCCCAAATTGGATGAACACGATAGCCATAAGGAGAAGTGATTTCACCACTAACAGGCCAGCCAAGTTGTCCTGTACCTTGTACCCAATTATCTGATGCACCTTGCCCACCAGAGGATTGAGCCGCTGCCGCCGCCGCTGCCCCAGCCTGCTCATAAAC
>OBVB01000239.1_pt1 | contig 58976 bp, 87 predicted proteins | sample 1475891 | NCBI WGS metagenome assembly OBVB01 (sample SAMEA2579943, study PRJEB22360) | human gut metagenome | biome: human gut; feature: human-associated habitat; material: faeces | place: Denmark | collected 2008/2010 | reverse complement strand
GAGCCACTACATATCACGAGTTATCTTTAAAGTGATTTCCCGTAATTTGCAAGATTAAGACTTGCATTAAAATCTCTATCAATAGTTAAACCACATTCACATTTATAAATTCTATCTGATAGTTTTAAATCTTTTTTAATATTGCCACAGTTACTACACATTTTGCTTGATGGATAAAATCTATTTACTTGAACAAAATCTATATTATTCCATTCACATTTATATTCTAGTTGTTTTATAAATTTATATAAATTTTGTTGTTGTATAGCCTTTGATAAATGTTTGTTTTTTATCATTCCTTTTATATTTAAGTCTTCCATAACTATTCTACAAGGTTTGGTTTTCACTATTGTAGAAGTACATTTATGAGTATAATCAAGTCTTATATTCTTTAGTTTACGATGAAGTTTATTTATTCTTTTTTCTAGGTCTTTAATATTATTAGTTTTTAAGTAACGTCCTCCTTTCTTATTAGATTCATATTTCTTACTCACTTTTCTTTGCAAATGTTTTAGTCTTTTTTCAAGTTTTTTAATTTGGTTTGTTTTATTAATATTCTTAAATACCATTCCATTACTACAAACTGCTAATTCTTTAACTCCTAAATCTATTCCTATAACTTCATCTGTAGTTTTATGAGGTCTATTTTCTATTTCTATTCCTAAAGTTAATATCCAACATCTTCCGTTATGAGATATATGAGGATTAATGAATTTAGATATTTTAGTTAAATCCATATTATAACTTGACTTGCATTTAACTTTGCCTATTTTTTCTAACTTTACTATATTATTTTCATAGAATTTAATTCTATCGTATCGGCTATAAAAAGAATTTTTAGACTTCTTTTTACTTTTAAATTTAGGTAATTTAGCTTGTCCTTTATAAAAATTTATATATGCTTTGTCTAAACATCTAATACTTTCTTTTAATGTTGCATTAGATATTTCTTTTAACCATTCTACCTCGTCTTTATGTTTAGTTAACATTTTACCTAATTCAGCAGTAGAATATTTTTTCTTTTCTTTTTTATAAAGTTCATTGTTTTTAGCTAATGCCCAATTGTAAACATATCTTTGGCTCCCTATATATTTATAAAATAATATTTCTTGTTCCCTAGTTGGATATACCTTTATATTTAATGCTTTCATTATTATCACCTCCTTTACTTATATTATATCATAAAGTCATATGACTTGCAATGACTTTAGTTTTATTTTATAATATATTTGAGGTGATAGTAATGGCAAATAAAGAATTAAAAAATAGAACCCCTATTGGTTCAGCTATAGATAAAAAACTCTATGAAGAACTAAAACAATACTCAAAAGATACTGGAGTACCAATGTCTAAATTATTAGATAGAGCTATATCTTTATTATTAGAGTCTACTAAAAAATAGTAGACTCTTTTACTCATATGCTCCTCCAAATCCAAATATTGCAACTTCTCCATCATATCCTTGATTCTTTGTAACTGTTATTCTTATTTTAATTCCCCATTTGGAAGCAGTTTTACTTGAATTTGTAAATAAATGAGGTCTATTAAGTACTACCATAGTAGTTGCATCTTCCCATGTAGGATTAGAGTCAAATCCATTGTTACATACTTCTACTTTTCCAACTCCTCCAGTTGTGGTCCATTGAGGGGATACTAATATCTTTGTTGCTTTTGCATCTGTTTCTATTGCATTTTTCATAACTATTTGTAGTTTTGTTATTTTTCTGGAAAATGTAATAGTCTTTGAACTACTTCCACCAAGAGCATCACTTGCTATTATTTCTACTGTATTTGTATTAGACCCACAAGTAAGCCAGAACGTATCAGTTATTCCTACTGTATAGTTTGTATTTGAAGTTGCACTAAATTGGTTTATTACTTCACCATTCAATTTTTCAGTTACAGTTATTGCATCTCCTTCATTATCTTTAACTGAATAAGTAATACTAGGTTTAGTTGTTAACTCTCCTAAGTCTGCTTGCCCTGTATAAGTTATAAATGGTGCTGAATTAGTCTTTACAAATGTATATCTTCTATATGTAGTAGCACTTCCGTCGGTAACTTCTATTTCTATGGTATTGGTAGTATTCATGCTAAGAGAAACAAATAATTCATCTGTTATTGTAAATGTTAAAGTTGAATTTTGAGTTGGATTTTTTAATGTTCTTATGATGCTTCCATTTAATTTTTCTTTTACTGTTAATTCTTGGTCATTATCTTCATCTGATATATAATAAGTTATACTAAATGAACTTGTTTTGTTTCCTAAATTTTCATCTTCTCCACTTATAGTAGGTGGATTATTTAATAATTCCAATGCAAGTATACATCCGTTAGCAGTTGAAGAGGTATGCAGACTAAAATCATTTTCATCCCATAAACTTTTTATATAAGGAATATAATTATCTTTATTATATATAATATTGATAACGTTAGTTCCATTTAATATTGTAGATGTTAATGTATATAGAGGATTAGAAGACGTTATTGAAAAATCCAATTGGTCTAATACAGTACTGCTTAGTTTATTTTGGAATTCATCCTTTGATAATAGCCTTAAATTATATAATGAACCATTTATATTTAAAGTTTTATTTATATTAGCTCTTTCGATTACTTCATTATAAGATACATCTTTAAGTACAAAAGTTTGAGATATATATACTGTTTTACCATCAATTTTACTTTCTATCCATTTAAAACCATATTTACTATCTGTATTATCAACAAATGTGTATAATGCATAATCCTGAAAATTGGGCGCACTTTGACTTGGAACTTGTTGTAATTTTTTGCTATTTCCGTATTTATCAGTTCCTTGTAATGCTCCTATAGTTACTATATCACCTACTGCCATTCAATCACTTCCTTTCTAATAATAAACCTTGCCTAAAATTGGACTATAAATCCCATCAACAATATTAATATCATCTAATGAAGTTAAGTCTTCTAAGAAATTGTTATGTGGCATATTATTTATAAGATTGTCTTCTAATACTTTTACTTTTGTTTGCATATTTTTTACAGCTGTCTCCATCACAATCATTTCACTATGTGCTGATTCTATGCCATCTTCCATATGATTCATAAGTCTAGCACAATACAAAGTACCAACTTGTAATACTTCTCCTGTATCAACATCTTCTATATGGTCTATCCATTCATTCTTTGTATATATACTCATTTTTTTACACCTCCGTAAATTCATGCTTAAATGCTATATACAATGCCTTATCAGTAGTTCTTTCATAGACTTTCTTGTCTTGTGCTACTATATCCCCATCTTTATCTATTACTCTTATATTTGTAATTTTTCCTTTGTAATTCTCATCAAAGAATACATAAGCACAAGCAGTATTTCCTATTACTTTTTTAGAAAAAAAATCTATTTCTTTTTCTTCTCCATCAAGTGTATATTTAACATTTTTTAGTTTGCTAATATAATAATTTGCTAATTTATTAAGCGCCTTATCTGTAAGAGTTCTCAAGTTTATCACCTCCTAATGTGATATAGCGTTATTGCTGACATTTAATGTTATACTCTTTGAAACACCGCTCTTAGAAGTTGCTGTGATAGTAGCTGAACCACTTGAACTAGCTGCAACACAAAATCCACTATGAACAGTAATAACACTTTCATTATTTGATTCCCAGCTTAAAGCTTTGTTGATACAGTTGTCATTAAACGTTGCTCTAACTACACAATTATTTTCATTAAAATCTGTTGCTTGAATTGTGAAATCACTACTATTAAGTACTACATTTTCTGTACTTAAAGGATAATATTTAACCCAATCAACATATTGAGTTATTTCAGTTGTACTACTATCAGGAGTACCACCACTAGCTCCTATCGCTTGGTTAAGTAAAATAAAGTGTGGTATATGGAAGGCTCTATTATCAGTAGCACTTGTTCTTGATAATTCATTTCCATCAATAGAGAAAATTAATGTACCATCCGTTTTCCATTCCATTGCAAATATATGCCAATCACCAGTTGTATAATTATCATACCATACACGACCACTTTCTTCCTTTTGATTGAAGAATGTTCCGCAAGTTAATTTTTTATTATAAAATTCAACTATATCAAATTCTCCACAATACGCCCACCATTCGCCCAAAGTATCCGGGCTACCATTTTCTTTATATCCAAATTCAAAACTATCTCCTAAAGTCCAAAATGCTCCAAATGCTCCATTTAAGTTGCATAATTTAACACGTGCCTCTATTTTCCCATACATAAATGCAAAATGACCTTTTGATATAATAGAAGATGAAGTCCAATTCCCACTACTATCTTTTAAACCCCTTAAAGCTAATACACCATCGTTGACTTCAGCGTTTGTATTTGTATATCTTTGAGTTTCATTATTTCTTACATATCCTAATTCATATCCCCATTTATTTGAATCTATTGCGTTACTTGAAAAGTCGTCTATAACGTAAGCTCCATCGCTATCTAGCAAAGCACTTGTACTAGAAGATGATTTAGTCAATGTTCCAGTTACTTGTGTACCGCCACTTGTACCACATATTCTAATATATGAAGCACCAGCTGGCACATTAATTGTTGTTGATAAAGACCCAACTGACCAGTCTGATGTATTATTTTCTATATATCCTCCTGAGTCATTGCCTAGATAAGTATCACTACTATTATAGAAACATACACAAACATAACTTATAGGATTTAAATCAAGTGTATATTTTCCGGATGGAGTTACTGCTATTTTATCAACTGTGCTATAGTATTTTCCATCGGTAGTATCTGTAATTACCCCATTATCAAGTTTTTTATACTGAGTGAAAGTTAATTGACTATTATCCGCTAAAGTGACAATAAATACATTACTTGTCTTAGTAGTTCCACTTGCAGTTGTTACTCTTATAGCCATACTATATGTTCCAGCACTACCTTGGTTGTCATGCTTGAATTTGTAATTTGTTCCATTTACTACAACATCACTTGTTTTATCGTAGAACGTATTTCCACCATCCCATGATACTTCATGTTTTACTACAGCTATATTTGTACTATATTCGATATAGAATTCTGTTTGTGCAGGTTGTGTTATGTTTGCTATATTACTTATAGTTAATGTTTCGGTAGCACTTATAGATATAATTAAATCTCCAGTAACTTTAGATATATTTATTTCATTATTATTAAAAGTAGTAGAAGTTATATCTACTCCTCCCATAGTTATGCTTATTGAAGTTATTCCATACCCACTATTGGCAGTTATAGTAGCAGAGTAACTATTCCCATAATCTATTTGTATTGCAGAGTTACTATTACTTACATTAGTTAATTTATTAGTTATACTAAATTTGATTATTGTAGCAGTTATATTCCCGTTATCATCCTCAGATAATGTATATTTTTTATTATCAAGTGTTAATATTTTCCCAGTAACCTTTCCACTTATCAAGCCTATATTAGTAGCCATTGTTTGAAACGTATCTGTATTACTTGTTGCTACCCCTTTGCCAGTAATAGCTTGAGCAATTAAATCTTTTCCATTACTGGCATTTTGAAAAACCTCATTTATTGCACCTTTTAAATCTTTTGCTAATGTAGATAACGTTCCAGATCCTATTATATTTTTTATTTCTGTGTCATCATAATTATGCAGATTCTTCAATTCTTGATGCGCTTCATATATCCCATTTTCAATATTATTAATATCTTCTTGTTTCATAATATCGCCGGTTTTCCATACTTTCTTTTTATATGCCATATATTCACCTTCTTTCAGTTATAAAATTTTGCTATATCCTATCTTTAATTCGCCTATTTTAGAACTTATACTTTCTGTTTCTGTTACAATAGCATAATCAACAAAAGCATAATCAACAATATTGCTTGTATTTTCATCCCCTACGACAGCATAATCAACAAAAGCATAATCAACAATATTATTTTTACTTGGATTATGTATTAATTCAAATTCCTCTTTTGACATTTTTATTATATTTTTATATAATCCACAAATAGGTAAATTGCTATATCCATCATAAGTTCTTGCTTGTATTACTTTTCCTATATTGCCATATCCGTCTGAATAAGATTTCCACCAAGTACCTACTCTAAATGTATTGCACTCTGGCAACTTAGATAATGCTATTCTCTGACTACTATTAATTACTACAGTTCCCTTTGAAGCAAAAGTAAATGAGTAATTAAGGTGAGCTGGTTTATATAGTTCAATTGCATTAATAAGGTCTGAAAAATTACTACTTTTAAATTTTGCATTTTCTAAAGTGATATTAAAAATGTAATGTGCATTATCTTCTTCAACTGTTACATTTTCAACATCAAAAAAGGAGTATGCAAGTTGCTTTACTACTTCAATAGTAGTTGTTTTGCTACCCCTCATTTTAGTTAAAATTATACTTCTTCTTTCTTCATATGTTTTTCCTATGCCTCGTGGTAAATATAGCATATTTTCCCAATAATCTAATCCCCAAGTTGCAGTTAAAACATACATTTGTCTTAATACATCTTCTATTTCTTCAACTAATATATCTCTTTCTTTTTGTTCAGCTTCTATAATAGGCCTAGTATATCCATTGTCATAAAAATAAGGTAGTTTATCGATTAAATCCAACTAAACCACCTCGCTCACCGAAATTGTAATTGCATCTATAACAGGGATAAAATAATCTCCAACAGGTATATTTTCTTGTTTATTATTTATTGTATATGCTACTATATCATCTACAGCTCCCAAATCACCAACTACTGATAATGCTTTATAGTATATAATATCTTCATCTTCTAAATTATTTACATAATCTGATAAGACTGTTGATATTTGTTCCTTTGTATCATCTAATGAATAAGCACTATCTAGTTTTATTTTAATATCAAATGTTAATTTTAATAACTGCGGAGTATCAACTGTTACAGTTGCTCCTATTGGTCTTTTTTCTTCTATATATGATATAACTGTATTTACAGTTTCTTCACTGCATGGAAGATTGTCATTACCTATAATAAGCACTTTTACTGTTCCATTGCCATTCCAAAGAGGATATACTTTCACTCTTCCTACTCCATCACACTCTAATGCCCACGCTTTATAATCATTAACATTTCCTGATGTCCTTGGATTTTGAATTATATATTTAAACCTTTCCTTAAGTTCTTCATCTGTTTCAGCATCTACACCATTTTTAAATGCACTTTCATTTATTAATGAAGTAACTCCAGCGATAGGTTCTACTAATCCAAAAGTGGACCCAGCTGGTAAATTATATTTATATCCTATTTCTGTCGCTTCTACGTATAGAGTATCTTCATTTGGTAAAAGTATATCGTTTAATACTATATATTCTAATCCATTAGATGTAATTATTGTACTGTTGCCTATAAATGTATCATCTAATCCTGTTACCTTTATGGCACCAGTTGCCTTTTCTCCATCTTTTCTGTATACTCCAAATTCATTAACCCTTTTGTCTAAATAATCATCGAAGGTATCTTCTATAAATGCTAAATTAAGTATGTCACCCATGGATATATAGGCCTTTGCTAATTCTTCTGCCAATGGTGCTAATAGGTTAAATGATACTGAACCTTCTCTAGTATCTAAATTATTAGCACTTGTATTTTCCAAAATTCTTTCAATTAAGGCTTCATATGTTTGCTCGCTAAACAACAAAATTCACCTCCAATTCTTCATAAATTGTTATTGCTCTCATATCTACTTGTAATGTATCTCCATCAAAATCTACTTCAAGTTTATTTATTTCTAATATATAAGGATTTATCAATAATGCTTCTTCTATATATCTAGTAACCTCCATTTTAGTAAGTTCAGGAGTATAATTTTGCCCTAGTAATATATCTATTTCGCATCCATAGTCCCACGAATAAATTGAATAATAATATCTAAATGTTTTTATAGCATGCCATATCCATACACATATAGCTTCATTTTCCTCTACTATCTTAAATTCATTGTTAATAATAAGAGGATGTTCATTCTTGAAATCCCATGCTATTTCTCTATACAAAGGCAATGTGTCATCTTCTTCTAATTCTATGTCTGATACACTTTCAGTAATGTAGTCAATAAAGGGATAAAAACTATCATTGTATTCTTCATCCATCTATACTCACCACCTTTGATATAATATAAAAAATATCATCTTCTCTAAGCATTACAACTTTATCACCAATATTCAGCTTGTTTACATAATCTTTAGATTTATGAGAGTGTTCTCCTCCTGTATGAGTATGCGTTCCATCTCCTCCACCTTCTCCTGTTGCATGGCCTCCACCACTATGAGTATGTTCTCCTTTTGTATATGTTTGTGTTTCCTTATGTCTATCTAAGAGCCATTTATCTATCATGAGATTATCTTTATCTAATTCTATTTCAGATGTTTTAATTATTAAATTTGGAAGAGGTGATACAACAATTCCTATATTCAATAATTTATTTTCTGTTATATTACTTTTAGAAGTTTCTTTAATTATAGATAGAAATTCATTGTAAGGATTTTTTTCCATTAGATCACCACCTTATATATGTCTTCTTGCCCATATAAATTTTGTTCCTCTGTAAGATAAGTATGATTTCAAATTAACTATCATGACTTTCTTATAACTATATGAAGCATGTATCATTTGCCCATTTCCTATATACATACCAACATGAGTTATTCCATTTGCTCTATCTGTTGAATAAGTATTAAAGTAAATTAAATCTCCAGCTTGTAATTGTGATGTGCTTGTTATCTTTTTACCTTGTTCGCCTTGTACATTAGAAGTTCTTTGCAATGTTATTCCTAATGCTGTTTTATACACATAGCGAGTAAATGATGAACAGTCAAATGATGTCGTAGAATTTATTGAAGCACCCCATACATAAGGTGTTCCAAGTTTAGCTTTTGCAACAGAGATTAATTTTTCCTGTTTTTTATTTAAAGGTAAATTTGAAGTAGCTGGGACTTCTTTGTATCCAGTTCCATCTCCTATTATGATATATCCATGTTTAATGCCGAAGGCTCTACATTCTTTGTCAGTTCTCATTAATATATCTATGTGATATACACCATTTTTAACTACGATTTTTCCACCTCTGTCGGTTACAGTATAAGTTTTACCATCTATAAAACTTCCCGTACCACTTGGTTGTATCTTTGTTCTGAACGGAATACTCTTAGGTGCAGCGCATGTACGTTTGCTAGGGTCTAATTTTCCACCCATGCTTTGATATATTCCACCTTCTATTCCAGGTCCTGGCCAATATGCAGTAAAAATGGCTTTTACTTTCTTGCCGTTTAATATTTTTTCTCCATCATTGTAATTATTATCATTGTATGTTGTTTCTTGTTTTTCTTCATCTTCTCCTGCTTCAACTTCGTTCATTAAGTTTTTATAATTAAGATTAAGCGCTATTTTATATTCTCCATTTTCCCAAGTATGAGAGTCTGTATCTATATAAAATAGTCCTTTTAATCCTGTTGATGAGTCTGTAACAGTCACACCATATCCAGTAATACAAGTGGTATCTCCATATCCATCCAAAGATGCACTTCTTTCTCTATCGTTTAATTTTTTCTTTGCTTCTTTTCTAGCACTTTCTAAATCTATAACTGTAGTAGTTGTTGTTTGGTTATTGTCAGTTACATCTGTTGATGTATTTGAATTTGATATTTTTTTACCTCCAATAGTAACTTTTGAATACCAAGCATTTGATTTATTTCCTCTGAGTGTATTTCCTCCACCTCTCTCAAAACAAGCGCCAAAATAATAACCAGCTTTATAAGCATCTGTTAGCTTTATAAATTTGCTTACTCCTCCTACTTTACTATTAAGCAATGATTTAGTTGTGCTATCTTCTCCATTTAATTCATCCCACATATGTTGTAATTGGAGATTTAAGTTTGTCCAGCTTACTCCTTTTTTAGTAGCTTTTCTTTTCAAGCTTGCTAATCTTACTCCTAACCATTGAAATAATCCACTTGCTCCTATACTATTAACAGAACTTGTATTGAATGAGCTTTCACATTCTGCATTAGCTACTATAGATGCTGCAACTTGTGGAGTGCAACCTTTGCCTATACAGAAATCAAATATAGATTTTGCTATTGAATTAGTAGTATTTAATGAAAAAGAGTTGTTTTTAGTAGTTGAAGATGTAGAAGCGGAAACTGCCATTGTTGATATTTCAGATGTTGCTGATTGTGTAGTTTCTGATGTTTGGCTTTCAGCTTTTACAACTTCTTGAAATAATCCATACAAATCTATTGAATTACTATTCTTTTCTTCTCCTATTTTATTTCCTGAGTCATCTACTATAATTACTCTATTTACTACATTCTCTATACTAGATTTATAAGTTGTTGATATTATATTTTCTTTTTCTTTGAATTGAACATCTAACTTTATATCTCCTTTTAGGGCTGTGCATATCTCACCTTCCTTAGCATAGCACATATATTCTTTGCCATTACTAGCATGAGAATTTGTATAAGCACTCATTATAGTGTCATACATGCTTACTCCTATAAATACTTTGCTCCATGAAACACCATCACTTACAATGCTTCCTTTTTTAAGTCCATATTTTGAATAATCATCTAGCATTTGAGTAGTTATTTGACTAGCAGTCTTGTTCTTGAAGTTGTAATTAACTTTAATATTAACTAGTTTTTGTGCATGGTCATAAGCCATGTAGCTTGTAGTATCAGTAGTTTTTTCTATACTGTATATAAATCCTCTGAACAATTCTTTTTTATTCTCATAAAAAAATACCATGTAGCCTTCTTTAATGTCGACTATTGGTATTTTTTTATCGTATTTATTTGAAATTATTGAAAATTCTAGCTTTCTTGATGCTTGTTTATAATCTCCACTCCAAGTAACTTTTTCTACTAACTGTGTTATATCTGTTTTTTTATTATTTCTATCAACTATTTTTAGTGTTATCATTATATCACCAGCTTCCATCCAGCTTTAATTATTGTATTTTTAGTCAATGAAGGATATTTAGATTTATTTTTTTCTATTATTTTTTTATAGCTTGATCCTTTTCCATAATATTTCTTTGCTATATCATATAGTGTATCTCCCTTTTTTACTGTATGAATTGTTTGTTTACTTTTGGTTGAAGTTTTATTTTTATTATTGTTTTTATCTTTTGAAGATGTCCTATTTTTGTTATCAGTTTTCTTTTTAGCTGGAGTTGTTGATGATATTTTAATTTCTCTATATTCCTTTAGATTGATAGTATAATATACATCTCCTGTGCCATCTTGTTGGGAAAAGGTAAAATCAGTTATTCTTGCTTGGAAGTTTATTTCTGTGCCAGTTACTATAAATCTCATTACTTCACCATTATTCATATAACTTCTTATTTTAGATACACAGGTCCATTGTTTTGGATAATTAGAATAATTTACAAATTTATATTTTCTTTTTGGATTTGGAAAAAATGATGATATCTCTATTGTTCTTAATCCTTTACCTCCAAATATTGCAACATCTCCTAATCCTGTTATATTACTGTCATTTATTATTGCATAATCTTGTACATTTATAGTAGAAGGCAATATTGGAAATCTAAATATATGCTTATCATTTTTTAAATACATCTCCATAATGCAATATTACCTCCCTTACTAAGTTATTATTTTTTGTTCATTTAGTTTTCTGACTATTCCTGATGTCACTTTTTCTATATCCGCTTCTTCTTTAATCGTCATGCCGTAGAAATTATTAACTATTTGAGGAGTATCACCTTTACCTTGTCTCCATTTATCAGCATCCCTACGGCTCAATATTGCCTCTCCTTGATGCAGATTTGCTAAATAATTATTATAAGGAACTCTTCGAAGCCCTGCTGCATGGTTTCCATTTTCTGCATTACTTAGTGATTCTGTTACTTTTTTAACTGTAGCAACTATAGGATTATTTGTGATTTTATCTTTTAATCCTTGCCATGCACTTTTTATATCACTAATTACACCTGATATTTTTTCTTTTACATTATTAAAAGCATTTATAGCAGTATTTTTAATAGCATCCATTACACTTTTTACAGCATATTTAATAGCATTCCATTTTTCTACTACTACAGATTTAATTGCTGATACAATAGTTGATATGGCAGTTTTTATAGCATTCCATACATTCGTAACTACTGTCTTGATTGCATTTCCTACCACTGATACAACTGTTTTTATTTCATTCCATTTATTTTCAACTAACATTTTTATAATACTTACAATTGTGCCTATTACAGTTTTTATTCCATTCCATATTGCAGTTACTACTGTTTTTATTGCAGTTGATATAACAGTTACAGTTGTTTTTATCTCGTTCCATTTATTTTGAATTAATGTTTTAATAAAATTAATAATTGGTGCTAAAGCTTCTTTTAACTCATTCCATTTACTTACTACCCAATTCTTTAGTTCAGTAGCTTTTGCACAAACTGTATCCCAGTTTTTATACAATGCAACTCCTATGGCTATAAGTGCTCCTATTACGCCTATAACTATTAAAACTGGGGCACTTAAGGCTGCAAATGCTCCTGATACAACTCCCATAACAGTACTTATGCCAGTAAATGCTAATTTTACCGTTGTTACTACAACTATTATAGTTCCGATAATTCCTATTAGAGTTGTTATAGCTGCTACTACCATTGTTATGCCTGATACTAATTGAGGATGTTCCTTTATAAATTCTTGGAACTTTTGAATTACTGGTTGTATAGCATCCGCAATTTGTTTTATAGCTGGTGCTAATGCTTCTGCAAAAGCCGATTTAATTCCATTAATTGCTGAATTTAAAGGCGCTAATGCTGAACCTAATTCTGCTTGTGCCTTTTGTGATTCCCATAAAGATTTATTATAATCAATCATGGATTTATTAGTTTTATCATACGTTTCTTTACTTTTTCCGTATGCTTGATTTAAGGTATCTGTTATAAGTTTATTTTTTTCAGATACAGTTTTACATGCCTCTAATTTCTTATTAAAACTATCTTCACTTATTCCAGCCCAGTTAAGTGCATCTGCTAAGTTTCCTGTAACTTTACTAACTTGTGCTGTTTCAGTAATCGATTCAGTAAGTCCTTCTATTGGAATACTATCGCCATATGCACTCCATACTGCTAGCGAAGCATTGATAGTTTTATCTAATTCACTTTGAGATAGCCCCATCTTTTGTAAATTGGAAACAACATTGACTGCCATCATATCATCACCAGTATATCCATATACTTGTCCAGCATTTTTATTAGCATCTTTCTGTTTATATCCATTTTGTTTAGTTGATCCTTGTAATTTGCTTTGTAGAGAATTAAATTCTTTAGTAGCTTCTGTTAATTCCATTAAGTTTTTAACTACATCAATAATTTTTCCTCCAAATTCCATCATCTTTTGTCCAGCTTCCATAACTCCCATAGCTTTTATACCTTTGGCTGCTTGGTCTGCTGCTCCATTTGTATCTTTCAATGAATTATTTGTATCTTTTGCTATATCTGTTAAATCATTCATTGAATTAGCTGTGTCCCCAGTTGCCTTTTGTACATTTTTCATAGCACTATTTACATCACTAGATGTTTTATTTAAGCCTTTCATTTCATTTTGAATTTCATTAAGAGGTTTGCTGATTTCATCTTTTAATTTTATTACCGCTTCTAATGTTTTATCATTTGCCATAATCTCACCTCCTTTTATTTAATATTTAGAGTAGGAAAAATATTTTTATTTTTAGATATCTTATAAAACTCTTCTGATTCTTTTCTTACAAATGCTTTTATTATAGTCTTTTCTCCAAATCCCATATTATAATAATGAGATGGCATTATATTTTTATATTTAAACAGATAGTACATTGTTGCTATTTCACTATCTGTTTCAATTAGTTTTTTATTTCTTCATCTACTTTTTCTATTTTCTTTAAGTCTGATAAATTATTTATTGCATTTACTAAGTCCTCTACTTCTCCTTTAAGAAGCAATTTATTTATAAGTTCTTTTGGAGTAGCGCAATCAAAATGTTCTCTAAGTGCCTTATCCTTGAATATTGGACAACCTTCCATTATAGTTAATACTTTTGTTTTATATACATCTATGTCTGATACGTTTCCATCTTCAATTTTTATAGCTTTCTGTTGTATTTCTGTAGCCTTTTCTGCATTTATAGCTTGTATTTCAAATTCTAGTTCTTCACCTATTTTTTTTACATACATTTTATGTATAGCAGTTGGTGTTTCTAATGTCCCTGCGTCTATTTTCATTAATTTATCTATTATATTCATTTGATTTCCTCCTAAAATAAAAATAGGCTTTAGTTAGAAACACCAAAGCCTTTATGATATTATTTTTTATATTAAATCTATAAATTTATATTTTGTAAAAGTGAATGGGCATTCCACTTCTCCTAATGTTTTAACTTCAAAATCAAATAAAGTTAAATCATCAAAAGATACTCCTGATATACTTATTCTTTCACTTCCTCCATTACCTGGGTCAGCTAATTTTCCAACTATTGTTACATCTGGTTCTAGACCATCTTTCATAAAATTAGCTAACAATTTTATCATTCTAGAGTTTGTTTTCTTAAGTGTCATAGAGCCAGTTCCGCTATATCCTGTTATTTTATGTTGAGTCATCATTTCACCGCAGATATCTATATCTTCTTTGTCAAATTCTATTTTAGCTTGGAAAGCCGATATTTCATCAACTAATACATCATTTATCCAAACTTCAGCGAAAGTACCATTTATTACTTTGTTAGCTTTCAACTAAAAACACCTCCTATATAAAATAAAAAAGAACTTAATAAAAATTAAGTCCTTAAAAATTGTTTATAAATCATATATTCCATCTTCAAGTCTTTTTATTGCAGTTTTTATTGTTTTAAAATCTACTTTCATTCTATTAGCTTCTCTATTGATAGATGAACCATTTTTTATATTGTTAACTATTTCTATAGCTTCTTCTTTATTGATTTTCCATTCATCTTTTCTTTTTCTTTGTGCAAAAGATCTTCTCTCTGTATTTGTAGCATAGAATAGTGGATCGGTTTTAGACTTTTCATATATTTCATCTAATGTCATTTTATCTCTATATAACATATTGGCAAATCTTCTAACAGAAATTCCTAAGTATTTTGCTACATTTTTAGTGCCTTTAATTCCGTGAAATTGTAATATATCTCTTTTATTATTGGCTTGAGTATATATATCTACCCATCTACAATTAGAAGGTTCATAATCACCATTATTATCTATCCTATCTATACTTAAATTATCTGTATATCCATTTTCTAATGACCATTTATACATATGTTGTATAGAATTAAATTTAAATTTAATTCCTCTTGCTCCGTAATCTTTATATGAAGTATTTTTAGGATTTTCGCATCTAGCTTTTGCACCTTTACATATTCCATAAAGTCTTCTGTTTTTAGCCCACATTCCATGTTTTGTAACTAATTGTTGTTGTGATTTTTTTGCACATTCATCACAATAAGGACCGCCATTTTTAGATGTTTTAACACTTGATGTAAGACTTGATTTGGTTCTATATACTATGTTTCCACAATCGCATTTACATTTATAAACAACATAAGAATTTTTTCTTTTGTCAGTCGATTCTATAATTGTTAAGTGTCCATATCTTTCTTCCATAAAAAACACCTCCATAATATCTTTATTTATATTATAGACATTTTATGGAAATATTATACAAATACTCTATTTTATTTACTCAATGGCATCAGATGAAGCAGCGAATGCTAATACTTTCGATCGCATCAAGAATTTTACATTCTACTGCTATAAACACTTGATCTCCTGTGTTAGCTTCTTTGATTTGTTGATCGCTCATAGTAGAGATACTAACTCCATTTGATTTTAAGTATTTCTTTTGTTCTTCCATATCTATATCAACTGTTACTGTATTTTTTTCAACTAGCCCATCATTAATCAATCCATCAAAATAACCATGGATAGCTGTAATTAGTAATACTTTATTATCATAACTGTTACTTAATTTTCCAATATATGCATCTCTTGCAGTTTTTCTTATATCATTTGCTATTAAGTCCATTATGTCAACAGTCTTAATTTTTTGAAATAAATCACCTTTACTTTGTATATCTGTTACAGTTGTATCAGATACAGTAGTTAAGCTGTTTACTCCTCTTGCCACTTTTATTCTTCCTGATTCCTTATAAAGAATAAATTCGCCTTTCCCTACTTTTTCAGTTGTTTCAGTTCTTGATTCATAAGGTATCAAATCAACTTCTGGTACAGAAGTATAAGTGGTTGACATTCTTAAATCTGTTCCAGCTATTAATCCTGCAACTCTTGCAGTAAATTCAGCAGCAGTATAAGTTTTTTCTCCTACAACTACTCCACTTTGAGTTACATTTATTATTCCTTCATAATCAGCTGTTTCATTAGCTAATACTGCCTTAACCATATTTCCTAAATTTCTTTGCGATTTAACCCATGTTACTATTGCTGTTTTATCTTCATCTACAGCTGATGGGTAGCATAAATAGTCAAATTGTGTATTTTCAAAATGACTTAAAGCATTCTGCAAAGTTAATTCTCCACTTATAATGTATAGTTCTAATCTTAGTGGTGCACTTGTATTTCCTATTAAAGCATTCGTTATAAGTTGCTTATTATTATCTGTAACATCACTAGGTATATCAGTTACATCAACTATAGTTGCAGGAGATATAGCTTTTTCTTCCTTTATTATCATCGCAACTATACCTCTGGATCCTCTGCTTATAGCAGTAATACCTTCTTGTATAAATTTAATACTTATACTTGGTAATCCTAAAGCCATTTATTTCACTCTCCTTTTAATTCTCTAATAATTTTGAAATATCTACAATAGCTTTGTCCACTATTGGCAAAGTAGGATCATCAGCTTCTATTGTTATATTTCTTAATTCATTAAGTTGTAAATGTAATTCTTTCATTAATTCATATTCTGTTGGTTCGCTATCCGGATTATCCAACGGACCAGTATATTGTGAATATTTAATATCATCAAAATCAAGATGTATCATGAAATCGAGTATTCTACCTACTTCATCTGAATATATATTGCTTTCTATATCATCTACTGTCAGATAAGTATCATCTACAAATAAAGTCCTTCCAAATATTTTTTCAAGTCTATCACTGGCATCATATATATTTGTTATACTTTCTCCTGCTTGTTGTAGATACTTTATTGATACTGATATAGTTCTTAGGTTAGATATTCTAGTTATAGCTGAACTTGAAATAGGCAATATTTGTACAAAAAAACAAGACTTATCAAAGCCTTGCGTATTGTCATCTTCTATATATACATCTTGCGGAAAATTTTCTGCTACTGCTTTCGTAGTAGCGAATAATATACTTTTTAGAGGTATCATTTAATCACCTCCTATGATTCGCCGTTATCTATATGGTCATTTATATCTCCGTATAAAAGAAGATTAATAATTTTATCTATCATTCTATTTCTGCTTAATTCCCATTGTTTATTTTCTTCATTATAAGGAAATTTATCATCTAGGCTGCCATAATTAATCCATGTCTTACCATCATTTAAAAAATATCCGTATTTTTCACCTTCAAGCCATTTAATTAGTTTATCTTTTTCTATTAGATTATTCATTTATTCACCGCCTATTTGAAACCATATTTTTTAAATAGCTTTTCCAAATCTTCTATAAATTTTTTTTCAGTTTTTTCAAAGGTTTTTTTCAACATATAAGCTCCTTCAGCTACTCCTTTAACTTTTCCATCTCTCCCTACAATTCTATGTCCATATTCAACATATACATTTGTTATTATCTATAGGCTTTTTATCCTATACTCTGGAGGTTTCCCTCATTTTCATCAGTTGGTCTATTCCAACCCAGCTTGGCGTACATTTTCAATCCAATAAAAAAGCAACCCTTATTGGATTGCTCGGCACTCTTGGTAAGATTATATTTATTCACTTACTACGCTCTACGCTGGATACTAACCTTTCGCAATCTAGTATCTTAGCACGATGTTAGCATATATAATTATACTTAGCCTTCTTCGTATTTGCCGAGTTTTACATGGGCTATATGCTTAACCCATATTCTGTGTTATTATATAATCGAATATATAAATCTCCTTTTTTATATTTTAATTGCCAACTTCTTCTTAATTGTCCTGTATCAACTGGAGTCTTCATCTTAGTTTTTGTAAATAAAGAAACTCCATGTTTTTTAATTAAATTTTCTAAATCTCCATAAAAATTATTTTGGATATTATTTATATCTTTTAAAAAGTTATCTATTCCTTTTATTTCAAAGTTGTAACCACTCATTATACTCTCACCTTCTTAGTGACTGGAGTTTCTATATGAGATTTATATGGATAAGGTTCGCCGGCCTCAAATTCTTCTGTTCTTCCATTGTAAGTTATAACTAACTTATCTCCAACTTGTATATCTACTGTTGGTCTGCAAAATAATTTATAAGCTGCTGAAATATAGGCTGTTCCTGTTTCGCCCGTTACTGTTGTTTCACTCCCTTTGTCTAATGAACATTTGAGATCAGAATATTTTAATATTTCTTGCATAGTTGTAATCCCAGTATTAGGGTTTTTAACTTTTTCTTTTCTATATATATCCATGCTATCAAAATACAGAGTTGCTATTATATCCGCTTCACTTGCCATAATAACACCTCCTAAAATCTTAATTTTCTATACTTATTAAGTATCTTCATTTCTTCGTCTGTTAATTCTGGGGATGTTTTTGTACTGGAATTGCTTATGCTTTCTGATGATACACTATCATAGTTGTATTCTATTCTTACACTACCTCTTGTAATAGATTTTATAGCTCCTTGATTAGCTGGAGTAGAAGTTCCTGAGCCATCTATGTCTTCCCCTAGAGAAATTAGTTTATATGCTATTATATTAGCTACCTTGTCTTCTATAAATTCATTTATAGCATCTTGATCTATCCGTGGAAGAACTAAAAAATCTTCTATATTACAATATCCTTTTACTCTTTTAGTAACTTTTTTTATATACAATTCTATTAATGAGTCATAATCATTTTTAGTAATATTTAATAAAGCTTTTATATTTTCAAGCATAATTTCACCTACAATAAAAAAGAGAGGACATTAATCCTCTCCCTTTTTAGCTTTTTTCTTTTTTAATTTAGTATCTTCAATTAGTTCATATCCTCTTGATAACAAGACTTCTACTTGCTGTTTTGTTTCAACTATTCTATGAACATTGTCTTTTTTAAGCTCATACATTTAAATCACCTTTATTTTAACTAGATTTAGCATCTTTTATATTAGCAAATACTAAGTTTTTCTTGTTATCTAACACCCATAATTCATGATATCTTCTATAATCCATCACCCAAGCGTTTGCATTTTGGTTTGTATCTGGGTCAAATATTCTCATTTTATCTTGTTTTGTTACTGCTATTGGTACTTCTCTTGGAACTATTATAAAATTAACATCTAATGCTTTTGCTGCTTTTGCATATCCTCCTGCTGTTTGAGTTGAAGTAGTTCCATCATTTAAAGTTATTGCTGAGTACATTCTGTTAGCTGGAGTTTTTATTATTGCGCATCCGTCTACTGCTGGAACTTGAGTGTTTATGCCACCTTGTGAGAAAGTTACTGCCGCTAGCTTTCCTGCCATAGCTAATTCTAATTCTGTAACTGTATCATAGTTAGCATGTATTACTAATTCTCCTTGATATCCATTTTCTCTTATTACTTTTATACCAGCTTTTATTTTAGTTAGTACTGTATCTTTTGCTGGAGTATATCCATATTCAACATTTGTGTCATTAGCTACACCTATTGCTGTAGTAGCTAATTTAGACAATCTATATGCATCAACCTCTGGCACTACTTTTTCAGTTTGAAATACATTCATTACGTTTGTAGCAGTTGCAACAAAGTTAGTTTCATCTACATCCATTGCATCTAATTGAAATTTACGTCCTCTGTCTTGACTCATAGTATATGTTTTATAAGATAATGTTACTGCTCCTTGAACATATCCTGCTCCAGCATCGCTTCTGTTATAATCAGCTAAACCATCAACTGACATTTGAGGTATTTTGACTTCATTACCTCCAACATATTTAACTTGCCCTGCATTTGAGTCCATCCATCCTGTTAATAAAGTGTGTATTGCTTTTTGATCTAAAGCTTGTTGTAATATTTGTGCATAAGCTAATGTATTTATAGCTGTCATGTTTATCCTCTCCTTTTAAATTTAATTTATAGCCCCAAAATAGAATTGACTTGGGACAACATTGAATCTACATCTCCTGTATTAGTTCCCTTAGGTGTATATTGATACGTTTGTATATTTGAATTATTTTTAGGTGGTTCAGTCATTTTGAATGCTCCTTCATCACTCTTTTTAAGTTCTTCTATGAATTTAGAAGCATCTTCACTAAATTTACCATCTTTTAATTCAAATTTCTTTTCTTTAAATTTGCTAAGTATAGCTTCTTTAGCAAAGTTACTTGTAAAATCAATCTTGTTATCATTGAAATAATTATTTATAGCTTCTGTGTATTCTCTATCACTTTGAGCTTGTTTTAAGCTCTCTAGTTCTTTTGAATATTCCTCTGCCTTTTCAGCTTTCTTTTGCATTTCTTTGAATTCTTTTTCTTTATCAGCATATTTTTGTTTCAATTCTTCTTCTTTTTTAGATATAGCATCTTGTATAGCTTTTTCTGAATCAACAGTTTTAGCTTTAAGTTCTTTTATCTCAGAAGCGTAATCTTCTATTTCAGATTTATATCTTTCGATATCCTTGCCATGTTCGCTCATGATTTTATCTATAACTTCACTATCTATTCCTAACTCTTTTAAAAAAATTCTTTTCATTTTAATACCTCCATAATTTACGTTTTTATACGACTTTTACTTGTCGAATTATTTTAGCAACATTTACTTCTTTTACGTCTAGTAAATACTAAAAAAGACAATGAATAATAGGTTATTTGTTCTTTTACGCCTACAAATAATGAAAAAGGCAATAAAAATAAGCCCTATAAGGACTTTAATTTTTCGATATTAGATAAGGCTATCATTAATTTTCCAACCAACATAGTTATTTTTTCATTATTTTAAGTATTTTCAATATATTTTTTCTTCCATTCATTAAATGTCATATTGCTTGGTATCTCAATTCTTTTTCCATTCTTATCTCTTGCAAATCTTGTGCTATTTTCATCATCTTCATCTTCATAGTACAATAAAGAAGTGCATCTACACGAAGGATGCAGCGGGCTGCAATTTTTACCAGGTATCATATCTTTTACATTGAATATTTTTAAATCTAAATTACCACAAACTTTACAAGTTCTTTCATCTGGAGTAGCAAGAAATTGATATTTTTCAACTTTTAAATCTTCATAAGTAATTTTATTAGCTTGTTCCATAACATAACTATGCTCTGTCTGTACTAATCTGACTGCATTTTTATAGCTTGCATTCATTCTAGTAGCAACTCTTTGTGATACTTTTTTACTACTCTCTCCTCTGATTAACATCTGTGTTATTTCTTCTTTGATTGTTTTACTTAGCTGTTGTTTATTATTCCATATTCTGCCCGAATAATTGTTGCCACTCCACTCATAACTCAAAACTCTTTCAATAGTTTTATTATCTATTCCGCTGAAGTTTGCTAAAAATCCTTTTTCTTTACTTATGTTATATACATTTTTATAATAATCATCTTTAAGAGTTTGTGTTAAGAGCTTCTTAGTGCCTTTTTCAGCTTCTATATTTAGTTTATTGAGTTGTTTATCAATCTCATACTGTAAAGCCTCTAGCCTTGTTATCCTACTTTTCATAGCTAAAGTATTAAGCTCTAATAATAGCTCCGGATTATCTTCAATCATTTCAAGATATCCTTTTATATCAGTTCTCCATATTTTAAACTCATTTCCTGTTAAATATTTAGTTGCTTCTGCATAAGTTAATTGATTATCTTTTGCATATTTTTCAAATAGATTATTAATTTCTTTTTCTATTTCTTTATTTGCTAGTTTATAATGATGTTCTAATTCTTTAGCTAAATTATTACAATCCTTAATGCCTTTATTGAGTTTCTGATTTTCTCTATCTATCCAATACTGTTTACTATTCATTATCTTCTTCACCTACTTCAGCAGGTTTTTCTTGTTGCATTTCATAAGGTTGTTCAAATATCGACTCTTCTTGTTGTTTTTCTTCATCTAATCTTTCCTCTTCTTTTACTGTATCTTCTACCCAAGGGTGATTTTCTAGTATTGTTTTCTTAGATATTATTCCAGTAGACATTTGAGCTATTTGTGCTGCTTCTAAATCATTAGATATCATATTTCTAGTATAAGTCTGAGCTATTTTATAATTTTCTGTTATTCCTAAAAATTTTAAAATAGCCTTTATTAAATGATTTATAGATGTTCTAAATTCAGTTTCTAATAAACCAGATTTTAATTCTAACTTTCTATAGTAAAATTTAAGAGCGACTCCACTTACACTTCCTGTAACTTCTATATCTTGTTGTAATCCTTGTCCAGATTCATATATTTGCTTTTTAAGATATTCTATAAGTACATTTCTAGCTTCAACAGGTATATCTATACTTAATGTAGACAATCCTCCACTGTTTCCATCAATAGATTCTGTTTTTACAGTTTTATATCTTTTTAAATCTGATAGAAATTCATTCAAATCAGTTCCGCCATAATTCTCAAGTATATATATTATTTGTTGTATGTCTTCTATATCATTAGCAAATCCACTAACAACAACATCTTTTAAATCCAATAAACTTTTAATTTTTTCTAAGTCACTTTGTTTTTCTTTGTTATTAGAAAATTCGATAAACGGAACATCTCCTAAGGTATGTGTTATATCTTCACTTTCTTCTATTGGAGTATTAGTGAAGCTATCTTTCATTTTCCATCTAATCATTTTATTATCTGTCCAATATTCAATATAAGCATATGTAATTTCATCTAATTGATTTAAAACTTCTTCTTTTACTTTGTAATATCTAATTATGTTTTTTAGCTTTCTTTCTAATCCATTATCATATACTGGTATAATTTCTTCTGTATTTACTACTTCATATTTAAATTTACTCTCTTTTGTATCTTCATCTATTTCAATCCAATAATGCATCCATGCAGTTCCGCAATTACTTGCCTCTATTCCAATATTTTTTAATTTTCTTTCAAATCCATCACCTAAACTTTGATTAACTTTTTCATTAATTTCTTCATTATCTTCTATATCAATTATAGGAGGGTATGTAAATAGGTATGATATTTTTTCATCTACTAGTATTTGATGAATATTATGTGGTATTCGATTATCTGCATTTCTTAATGGATCTTTACCTTCTCTTTTTGGTATTATTCCTTTAAGTAAAATATCATTTTTATTATTATAATAGTTTTTGGCAGTTCTTATCGTATCTACTTTGCTTTGATTGTTTAATATTTTAGCCTGTATTCTTTGTAAAAGTAACCCATCTTCTAACATTTTTATCACCTCCTATTTAAATACTTGTATATTGTTTTTAACTTTCATTTCATTTTCTAATGCATATCTAGTGGCATCAATCGAATGGTTATCCTTATCTTCTAGTTTAGATATTGTATTGCCATCCCTATCAGTTTGATAATCTATATTTTCAAATTCTCGTGCTGTATTTGGTGTTCTTTTACTATCTATAACAATTGCTTCTAAATCATCTAGCCAATTTTCCCCAAACTCCACTGAACCTGGTCCTTTCTTAGCCCTTGTTGCTTTTATCCCATATTCTCTAAGCTCTGCTATGCTACGTGGTTCAGATGCATCGCAAGTTACCGGGAAATCATCATATTTCTTTAATTTAATTTTTGAAGCTAATTCTCTAATAGACATTTTAACTCCATAAATTTCATCTATAAAATATAACATTCTCTTTTTACTATCGTAGTGTATTCTAACAAATGCCATAGGGTCTGTAGCATATCCAAAGTCATTTCCTTGCTTAATATTATCAAAAGATTTTATTTCTTCATCTGTTATTCTTCTAAACTCCAAATTAGAAAAAGGAACTACTCCTGAGCCTATAGGTTCTCCTAAATATTCACATCTATATTTAAATTCGTTTTTCTTTTTTACTTCCTCAGCTTCATCAATAAATGCTTTTGATATATGAGGATTATCTAAATAAGTACTATGATGGATATATGTATTGTCTGCAACGAATTGCGTTTCAAATTTTTTATTGACCCATGATTGCTTTCTCTTAGGTGGATTATAAGAATATATAACTTTATAACTTAATTCTTTTGGTAATTCTGCTCTTAATACCGAATTAATTATTATTGACACTTCATCTTCGGATTTGAATTCTGCCAGCTCTTCTATCCATACAAAGCTTATAGGATATTTACTCATTTTAATTGATTTAATTTTTGTTGGATCATCTGCCCCTCTAAATATAAAACTGTTTCCTCTAGGAATGTATATTAATTTAAGCGGAGACTTTTGTATTCTCCATACATGATTAACGCCTAATATATCTATAGCCTCTTTTAACTGTTCAAATACTGACTCAGCTAATGTATTACCAACTTTTCTGATACATAGACAAGTTACTGGATATTTCATTAATGCTAGTACTAACCATAGCGATACATGAGTTGATTTAGCGGATGCTCTGCCACCTTTTAATACATGAAATAGATATTTATTAGAGTTAATTGTTTTCCAAAATTCATAAAAGTTTTTATTTATAATTTCTGATATTCTTTTATTCATCTTCTAAGCTTCCTATATCATCAATTATTGTTACTCCTACATTTCCATTTAAATCAACTTTTTCAGTAAATAACGAATATCTTTTTCCGAGAAGCTCAGCGCACTTATTTGCATCTTTTATAGATATTTTCTTTTTTATAATTTGAGGTTCAGATGTGTAATCTCCAGTATTAACCATAACAACTACTTCTTCCTCTAATTCTTGTCGCATTCCTCTCGTTAAGTATCTTAGCACTTCTTTAGCATCTGCTATTCTATCTTCTTCTATTTGTTTCATTTTATCATCAATATATTTTTTAACCGAGTAATTTCCGAGTAACTTTCGAGCATTAGCTTCTGCCACTTCTCTCTTAGTAACTTTATATCCAGCCTTTATATATGCTTCTGTAGCATTGCCAAGCTCAATATAATAATCGGCAAATGCTTTTTGTTTTATAGTAAGCTTCACAATGCCACCTCCCTATTAATATTTTTCAATAATCACCATTAATAAATCCTTCAAACTCTTCATCATTAGCTATAACTCCAAAGTAATAGCACTCGTGTCCAAAATAAATATGAAATAAAGGCACAAAACAATATATAATGCATTTCACAGTAGACATATTTGCCACACATCGCAATCCTTGGTCTGCTAAATATTCATTAATTCTTAGAAAATATAATACAAATGATATTAACGATACTATTACAAACGCTAAATATATTTTAAATATCATTTTATTTGCTCCTTTTGCTATTTATATTTTTATTTCTGTATTTTAGCTTTCTTTTGTCCGACTTGGCTTCTATTAATTCCTGAACTAATCTTATATATTTTTCATCATTACTTACCCTCGCATGACTGGTCAATAGATACAAGTTTCTAGTTTTAGGCATCTTTTTTCTTATGCAGTTATCTATCACTGTTTTAGCGACATTAAAACCATATATGTGGGAATGTCCTTTTATAAACGGCTTCTCAGTGTTATATACAACATATCCTTTCTTTACTGCCAGTATTATGTATTCTTTTCTTTCATACACTTTCTTTGCTCCATCCGTTTTATCAAAGTTTGGTACTTCTTTCATTTGTTCTTCTAATTGCCATAATTCCTTTGGAACTTCTATTGTAGGTTTTATAACTTCATCTATTTCCTTCCATCTTTTCACCATATAATCACACCTTTTAACAAAATAAAAAAGAACACTAAATTATTAGTGCTCTTTGTTGGAGTAATGAAGAAAAAAACAATCGTTTGGTATCTTTGGAATTGTAAAGAATCGAACTTTACTATGCTCCAGCAATTCCATATTGCACCCATTGATTTGGGTGCATTGGAGTTAATAATTTTAAAAAATAATAATTAAATCAAAGATCAAATTCATATTTAAAAAGTTTTTATTAAAGATATAGTTAAAATTATTTTATTGGATTATTTTTTTATTAAATTTGTAATGGTTTAAGCAGTTTTCCTTCTGCAAATATAATGTAAAACAATAAGTAATTAATAATACTAATTATGATATATAGATTTTTTTAACACACAATATATGTGAATATTTTGATTTTATCACGGTTTACTCCGGAGGTTTTAAAGTGGTCCTCTCACTTCTACTACTATGTTTTAATATATATATTAGTCGCCCTCATGAGTTGAACACGAGTATATACTTGTTTCATATATAGTCGACAATTTAATACTCCACTTGTATATAAATCCCATAGCAACATATTGAGGGAAGAGTACCTCTACTCTTATCCCTCGAACAGAAACTTAATTTGAGTGGAATTAAGTTCTCATTTCTCCAGCATAGTGTGGTATGCTTTACTAATCTTCCATGCTTATATATTACCATAGTTACAACCGGCAAAAGTGGCCAACTTCATAAATTATAAATCTTTTTTCATTTTTTCTCTAGCTATTTTATTTTTTGTATAAGTTTCTTTAAATTTCTTATAATGTTCTTCACTTCTTATTTTTCCATGTTCTTCTTCTGTTACCCACATTAAATTGTCAAGATTATTATTTAGTTTATTTTCATCTATATGATGCACTACTGGTTTGTTCTCGGGATTAGGTATAAATGTCTCAGCTAAAATTCTGTGTAAAGCTTTAATCTTTTGTTCACCATTTAAAGAAAGTGTTAAACGCTTATGTCCATCTATTTTATTTATGTGAACTTTTACCTTTGTCCCATTTTCTTTATTTATAACATCTCCATAGTTATTTATTTTATATTTACCTTCATATCCTTTAATGTCCTTCCAAATAACTGGGTCTTTTCTTAATGATTTATATCCATATTCTCTATATAAAGCATTTATATTAAATACCCATTGTTTCCCATATTTCTTACAATCTATTTCCTCTATAAACTTTCCATTAGCTATATTTCTTCTTAATGTGCTTTCATCTTTTCCAAATATTTCACTTGCTTCTTTAAGGCTTATTATATTTTCAAATATATTCGTTTCTAAGTCTATTTCTTTTATCTGTTGTATAGCGTTTTTATTCAATTCATGAGTTTTAATATATATTTCTTTAGCTAATTCTGTTTTTTTCTTTCTATATTTGTTTTTTATCCCAAGTTCATTAGCTTTTGTCCATAATTCTGTTTGTGATAGTTGAGCCATTTTTCTTAATTCTACTTCTATTTTTAAAATATTTTCCATAATATCCCTCCTCTATATTTATATAATATATTATTCCCTATATCGTGTATTTTTATAAATATTTCCAATAAAAATAGTCAGTAAATTTATTACTGACTATCTTACTCTTATAAACTTTTTTCTAATTTTTCAAGTCCTCTTTTATGTATTCTTCTTACCGTTCTAAAACTAAAATGTATTATACAACTTATTTCTTCAAACTTCTTATTATCAAAATATCTATATCTTAAAACTTCACGTTCCAATGGTTCTAATTTATCTATAGCATTTTCTATTTTATTTTGTATATCTAATAATTGTCTATATTTATCCCAGTATTTTTCTATTTGTTCTTCTATATCAATCAATATATTTCCTATCTTATCATGGTCTTCAAAACCACCTCTAGGCATATCTGACCATTTAGGACTTTTTATAGAGTATTTCATATGTTCTAGTTCTTTTATTCTATCTTGCACTTGTATCATTTCTCTAACTACTGTTTGATATTGTTTTAGATCATTTTCGCTCATAATATGACCCACCTTTCCCCTTTTAATAAACTCCCTCAACTCCTCTTACTTATAATATCCTATGTTTATTCTTTGGATAGTTCTTTGAAGTTTGTATTCTATATGTTCTTTTAGCTTTTCTTTTGAGTTGTAATCCTTGTTACTTGATAGATACAATATTTGATTGATTAAGATATTTACATCTGCAATTTCTGATATAGTATCATCTGATATTTCTCTTCCATTTGCTATATCCTTTGATATTTCCCTTGTCAATTCTCCTAGTTCTTCAATTAGTTTTAACTGTTGATTTCTAATTTTAAATGTATCTGCTATTTCTTTTATAGCTCCATTAATTTCTTCTATATTCATCTATTCATCCTTTCCCATTAGCATTTTTATATATTGTATTTCACAACTTTCTTCATCCTCAAAATTAAGTTCACAATTCATACAACCTATTCCCTCTAAATCATAAGACTCATTGCAGAATACTTTAAATCTCTTGTTTATATCTGCTATAAGTTCACGTTCTCCTTTTGTTTTTCTTCTACAAGCCATATTCTAACCCCCTATATTTTTTAACCTCTTTTCTAAAAGCCTCAGTCTTATCATAACCACAACCAAACATCTCAGGACAGAAACCTCTGTAAATACATTCTCTAACCATGCAGCTTGCTAATTCCGGTTCAGTCTTAGCTACCTCATCCTTAACGGCTTGCCACGCCTCCCTAGTTTCAGGAGACGCGCAGCTACATAATCTTTTTCTAGATATATTGATAAGTGCTTGTGCATTTGCTTCAACTTCATGGTTTACTAAACTACCTTGTGGTAAATCATCTCTGTTAATTCCTGTACGGTCAGTTCTTTGAGTTTTAACAAAGTGGTCTATACCAAATTTATGTCTAACAAAATGCACAGAAACCCAAGATTTCAAATCATACCAACGCCATTCAAATTTTAATTTTCTTATTGGTGAATGCTCTGATAATATCAATTGTCTTTTCCATTTACTATCAGGGTATGCTCCTGTATTTTTTCCTATTGTATTCATAGTTGCGTCCTTAACGTCTTGCCAATTATCAGCATGTTTAAATTTATCTATTTTCATTTCTTTTTACCTCCTCATAAATAATAGGATTAACTTGTAACCCTCTTCTATAATATTCACATTCTCTTTCACAGTTTGGTAATTCCATATTTCTAACTTCTAAACAGCGTTGACAATAATTATCAATTGGACCTTTTAATTTTATTTTCATTATTTCAACACCTTTCTTTTTCCACATTTTGTACATATAACTTTCTGATATTTCTTTTTTCCCTTCTTTCAATCCTATTGTAGTTCTTGCTGCATCTGCTACATCTCTATAAGTTCCTCCGATATCTGTTACAGTTATTTTAACAACCTCCATATTATTCATCCTCCCCTGTTCCTAATATATCTATGCCTGTTAACTGTCTACAGTAATTTCTTAACTTGTCCAATTGTCCAGTGACTCTACTGTGTTTAGTTTTTAACTCTTGTAATTCTTTTTCCAACATTGCATTTTCATTTGTAAGTAATCTATTTTGTTTTTCTAAATAAGTATTTGCTAGACTTAGTTCTCTATTAGCATCTAATAAGTTTTCTATTGAGTCCTCTTTAACTTCTATATCTTCTTTTAACTTACTATTTCTGTTCTTTAAAAAATCAATCATTTTATGTAAATGTTCATTTACACTTTGTTCTTTTTCTAATTCATTTACAAGGTCATTTATATATTTTCTATTTAATAACATGTTTAAATCCCCCTTTATTTGTATTCCTTAATAATTAGTTCATCTATTACTTGTGACAGTCTTAAAACTTCACTGGTCAATCCTAGTTGGCAATATAAACTGCTAAGTATAAATTTTAACTCGTCTAGCATAATATCACCTCCATATTTTCATTTGATAGTCAAATAAGAATAGGGAACTACACTGGTATTGCATAATCCCCTATTTAATTGTTATTCATCATACTCAAATATATATGTTCCCGCTACTATATTTGTTTTCCATTTCTTGTTAAGACTATCTGATACTGCTTGTCTACTTACATATAAATGTTTTTCTGCATCTCTTGTGCTTCTAAAGAATCCTATAACTTCTCCAGTAATTGCATCTTTGGCTACTATAGTTCCTTTTGTTTTACTCTTATGAGCTGTCTTGGCTGCTAAATCATATCTGTCTAACCATTCTAAATTACCAGCATAATTATCATAAACTAATCCATTTTTGTGAAAAGCCATTACATCATCATAGGTATAAGCTTTATATTTTCTATCTTTTGATTTTCTTATAACTTTATCGTTTGTGTAATATATATCAACAAAGTGATATGCTACTAACCTTGCTACATTGTATTCCTTGTATTCGCCTTGAAATTTAACTTTTATGAATTGTTTGTCCTTATTGCATCTTCTTTTATGTACAAAGTATGGTAATAAAAACTTACCTTCTGGTATGCTTTTATATATTTTTTTAAATCTTCCATAGTTGCTTATTATGAATTGTTCTTCTGAACCTTCTATTGTCTTCCATATCTCATCTTTGAAAATCTCTTTTGAATAAAATTCTTTAAGTTGTTTTTTACTTGTATTTTCATCTATGATGTAATATCTCTTGTTAACTTTTCTATTCTTTGATTTGTAGCTTTGTAATGTTCCTTTTGTTTTGACAAATAATCGGCACATTTTTTCATAAGTGGTTTCAGTTTTTAAGTTATATCTTGGATCATATAAATATAACATCACATCACCCCTATTTAATCCCCAAGTACTCTTTTATTACCTCTATTGCTTCATCTGCTGAATAGCATATTTTACACATATATCCCTGCTTATATAACCAATCTAGCCATTTAACTTGTTCTATGGTGCATTTATTCTTTCCATATTTCATCTCTATTGCTAGTCCTATGTATTTACCTTTAGGCGATAAAAGTAGTAAATCTGGAACTCCAGCTCGCATACCAAGTCTTTTTAATTCTGCTCCTGTTATCTTACTTCTTTTTGCTTCATTTGGGCAATGAAAAATCCATTTAAGTTCTTCAAACCTATCAGAATTCCAACTGCACCATTCTATGACTGCTTTCTGCTCTTGTGCTTCACTCATATTTACTCATCTCCACTTCTCTAGCTATATTAATAGCCATAGTTATCGCTTCATTTAAGCTATAGCCTAGCTCATAGTAGAATTTAGCAAACTTTATAACCTCTTTCATCTAATCCCCCCAACAATCTATGATAAACCTTATATAGTTCAGCATATTTGTTTTTATTTAATAAATCATGCTCTATCCTTTTTGTCTCAAGTTCTTTTATCATTTTTTCTAGGTCCTGTAGCATTTGCATATTTCTTATTTGTAATCCTGTTAATTTCATTACTTCACCTCTTCTATTATTGGATCATAACTACATACTCTAACTTCATCTTTTATTCTTCCATTTACTAAATTACCGCATTCTCGACACTGACTTACTACACCTAGTCCTTTTACTTTAAGATGCATCATTGTGCCTCCACAGTTTATGCAGCTTTTTTCTTTACCCCCTAGTACCTTTTTCATTAGTTTTCATCCCCTTAACTAATTTTCTTTTTCTCTAACTTTTCCAACTTGCTAATGACTTGTTTTATTGTTAGGCATACACTTGCCCTATGTATGCCTAATCTTCTCGCCGTTTCAGCTTGTGTTAGTCCTTTAATGAATACTAGTTCAATTACACTTCTTTGACGTGCTGTAAGGCAATTTAAATCTATTGTGGCTACATCTATAAATCTATTCTTATTTCGATGTATTGAATTATCTTTTTTATTTTCACCTTCAAGTATTCTTCTTAAGTTTTTTAATGCTGATATTTCTACTCTTGATATATGTGATTGATAGTCATTTAGTAGTACTGCTATTTCTGATTGTGTTTTTCCTTCGAAAAATTTCATCTCTATTACTGTTTTTTCCAATTTTGAAAGTTTTTTCATAGCGTTTAATAGATCTATTTTGGAAATTATTTTGTCCTCTGATATGCTTATATCTCTTATCGTTTCTGAATAGGTAATTTTTCTTTCATTTGGGCATAATTTTATCGGACTATCCATAGGAATTTTCCCCTCCATAAGATGCAACGTCTTTGTAATTTCTTCGATTGTTATGCCCATAATTTCTGATAATTCTTTCAATGTAGGCTCTCTTTGTAGGCTTTCAAATTTCTTTCTAATTTGCTTGATTTGTTTGTATTGGTTGTAATTTCTTCGTGGTATCCTGAAAGGTACATCATCTCTATTGTCTCTAAATTCTTTTAGTATTTTACCCACTATGTTTGTCGTTGCATAAGTTGAAAATTTCACATTTAATGTTGGGTCATAATTTTGTATGGAATATAATAATCCTAGACTTCCAACTTGAATTGCATCATCGTAACTTATTGCTTTACCTTTGAATTTCTTTGCTTGTTTATATACAAGCCCTATATTATCCTCAACAATGCTTGTTACAGCCTCTCTATCTCCCTTTTGAGCCTTTTCAAACAATTCAACAATATTTTTATCGATACTCATAATTACTCCCCCTATGGACCAGGGGAAATCCCCTGGAATATAATTATTTGGCATAAAATCTATAGTTTTCTATATCTGTTCCAAATTCTATTATGTTTCCTTGAGCCATTTCAACTAATCTGCTTGCCACTGCTTCATCCCAACTAACTATTTCATCAATTGACTTTTCTGTACTAATAATCATAGGTTTTTTCTTAAGATATCTTTCATTTACTATTTCAAATATATATTTTAAATCTGCATCTGTTGGCTTTCCTTTTAAAAAGTCATCTAGAAAAAGAACTCTTGGTACTTTGTACTTATCCATTTCTCTTATAAAATTTGTTTCATCCATTACTGATTGTTTAAGATTTATTAACATAGTTGTATATAGTTCATATTTGCAAAGTACATTTTTGCCAATCAAATTAATCATTGTTGCTGCTCCTAAATGTGTTTTACCTACTCCAGGTCTACCTGTAATAATTAAGCTTGGATTTGTATCAAGGAAATTATTGCAATAGTTTATAGCTTTATCTCTCGCCGCTAATTGAGTTTCATTATTCACTTTATAATTTCTAAATGTTTTATTCTTGAACACTTCATCTAATCCACATTTTTTTAATTTTTCTTTGGATTCAAATTTATCTTTACATTTGCACGGCACCGCTTGCCCTAAATCATTAAATGTGTAATGTAAATCCCTACATATAGGGCACTCATATTCTTTTATATCATCTCTTTTAGGGATATTATTAACTCTCTCCATTAATATCTTTTTAAAAGTTTCATTCATCTAATCACCCCATATATTTTCATCTAGGCTATCTAATAATTTATTACTTTCTTCCAATCTTCTTTTAAACTCAGCATCATCACATTGTTTTTGTGTTGCTGGTATAAATTTCTTAGTTTGTGAAATACTTTTAGTAGAAATGTTTTTAACTAAATCTTTTTCCACTGCTTCTATTACCCACCTTTTAATAGTTAAGTAGTGGTTTTTATATTTCTTCCCAGTCTCTTCTATATACTCGTCCAATTTTTCTATAACTAAATTAAATTTATATTCATCTAATTCATTTAGAAGCTTTTCTTTTTCGTTATCTGTTAGTAATACATGGTTATAATTACCATATTTATGTTTTATTTTTTTTTTATTTTTATCTTTATCTTTCTCTTTATCTTTATCTTTATCTTTCTCTTTCTCTTTCTCTGTCGGACATTGTCCGGACAAAAGAGGGACATTGTCCTCACTTTGTCCTTTTGCTCTTTGAAGTCTTTTCTTTTCTGCCCATTTAGATTCAGAACCTATCATATTTTTAAGTTGAGTTAAATATATTTCTCCATTTTCCAATATTTCAATTAAGCCAGTCCTTTTTAATAATTCCATAGCTACTATTACTGTATCTTGATCTACTCCAGTTATTTTAGATAATGTTTTAACATCATAAGGTATTAACATTTCACCAACTTTTCTAATAAGTCTACCTTCACTATTCATAGCTTTAAGGCATAATTTCAAATAAAAATTGCTATAATATACTCCTTTTTCTTGCTCTTCTATCCAAGATATAACATCTTCCTCAAAGAAATCTTCTTTGAGTTTTATCCAGTAATATTTTTTATCTGACATAGTCACCACTTCCTTAACTCAAGCTGTTTTTATATTCATTTTCATTAAATGTAATTCCATATAAATTTATATCTATATAAGATTGAATATAATAATATAAATTTTCTTGAATATATTGGAATACTAAAGATTTTGCATGTTTGTCACATTCAAGCTGCTTATCAAATATATCTATAAGATTTTCAAAGGTTTTTATTCTATTTTCTGCTTTTCTTAAAGTACTTTTATCTGTAAATTCATACAAATCCATTTTTACCACTTCCTTTGTTTGTTTTCTAATTACAATAAACTAACTTGTCCTTCTATGTTACTTTCATCAGTTTCAGTGACTTCATTAAACTCTACATCTTGTATTTCATCATCTACAGTTACATCATCAACCTTTGGATCATATTCAATTAAAAGTTGTAATACTTCATCTGCTTCTTCAAATTTAAGATGTTTTAAATCATATCCATTGCTAGTACAGAAACACTCTAACTCTTTTATGTCTTTAGGATTATTGAAATCATATAATCCCTTTTGTGATGCCATTGCCATTATCTTATTCTTTTGCTTAGTTGATGCCATGCCTGGAATTATTTCTTTTTCCGGTAATTTCGTATCTATTCCCATTTCAGATGCATCATATAATCCTTGTAAATCTTCCGGAAATGCCTCTCTTAATGCCGTTACCATTGCACATTTTCTAATCATTACACAAGGCATTTGCTTCCATGTTGACTGTCCCTTACTGTATTCTTCCATACTTACTGTTGACTTAATAGGGAACTTCATATCCTTTACATATACTTCAGCCCATCCACCGATTAATTTTTCATTTATACCTTTTAATGCTCCTTCTCTTTCTATCATGTTTCCGTCTTTATCAATCGTTACTATTCCAGCTTTCATGCCTTCAAATCTTGGATTTCTATATGCTCTTTTAACAAATACATCTTTACCGACTACTATATTTGCTGGACTATTACCGAATTTAATAAGATATGCTTCTCTTATAAATGGATTTAACTTTTGAGCCTTGCATAATTCTATAAACATCATTGTTTCTTGGTCTGTTATGTTTCCGTTACCGCTTACTAAATAATTTTTTACAGTTTCAGCATTTAATACTTGTCCACCTTCTAATGTATAAGTTGCTAACTGCAATGCATTATTGTTATTCATTAGTTTCACACTCCTTAGTCTTCTCTTGTTTTATAAAGTCCCTATATGCCAATATATAGGCTTTGTCATATTCAGTGTTATTACCGTCTGTAGCTTCATATTTGTCAATGTAAGCCTCTAGTTCATCGATTGGTTTATAACTCTCTAGCAGTTCCTTTGAGGCATCTATATAACCCCATTTGCTATCTGCATATACATCATAAGGACTACTTAATTCTGCATATAATAGCCTAGTTTGAAATGTAGGCTCACTATTTCTAAAAGCCTGATTACATCCTTGAAATAAATCTCTAATTTTCATGTTCTAAATCATATCCTTTCGTGATATAATATAGAAAAAGTAAATTTCTAATTACTTAACTTTTTCTAAAGATAGGACCTATTGCCGTAGGTTCTATTTTTATATTCCCATGTAAGCATCTGCTCTATTTTCTCTTTCATCTTTCTCTGCTTCCTCAAGGTCTCTTACTTCTTCTTGCATCATTACATCTATTTCTTGCAATATTTCTTTTAAATCCTTGATTTCGTATGCTGTTCTTATTTTGCATGCTCTCCAGTATTCATGGTTTGCTGCTTCTCCTACTCTATTAGTTTCATATCTATTTTTATAATTTTTAATTTGTTCATCACATAACTCCATGAAACTCTCACATACTGTAATTTTATTTTTAATACTTTCTCTGACTTCATCTAATATCCAATTCATTTATTTATCCTCCTTTAATTATTAGATATTTATAAATTTAAAGTTAAAATCAAATGCATTTAATTTTTCAACATTCCCTTTCGTGTCTTCTACAATTGCATATAATTCATTTTCAGATTCAAACCACTTATGAAAATAAGCTATGAAACTTTTATTATTAGGCGTATCGCTATCAAGCTCTCTATAACGATTTATTTCTATTACTTCAACTTTTCTTAGTCCATGTTCTTTATAGACATCTTCTTTATAAATAAAACATTTTCCATTTTTATCTATACTTTCCAACCCTACTTTTTTGCAAAATTCATATATTTCATATTTACAAGTATTGCATATATTTTTCATTTATTTATCCTCCTTATCATCTAAGTTGTATATCTTTTTTTCAATTTTCTTAATAATTTTTTCTAATTTGATATTCTTTTCTCTTTCTGCTAGGGCTAGTTGCTGAAAATATTCGCATTTACTTTCTAAGTGTTTAATGTAATCTAAATATTTTTTCATATTATATATCCTCCTCTACATATTCCCAATGATAACCCCCACATGTTTTTAATTTACCTTTACAACATTTGCTTATATCAGAACTTAATCTATTTTTACCTAAAAATTCATTTGCTTCTCTTATATAATCAAATACTTGCCCTGTTTCAATGCATCTTACTTTTTTAGCTCTTGGATTTTTACTGCCTTTAGTTACTTCACTTAATTTCTTTTTAGTTTCTTCTGATGTTTTACGTCCTTTGTTTGCTTTACTTAATTTATTTTTGCTTTCTTCTGTATGGTGCTTGCCATAAAAATAATTTTTTTCACCTCTTCGTGCTTCGCTCATTTTTCTTTTAGTTTCTTCTGTATGTCTAAACCCTTTCATACTTTCAGATTTTTTTTGTCCACAAGTTCCATAATTTTGATTATAAGAATTGTTACACCACTCTAAGTTAATAACATCATTGTTTTGTTTATTTTCATCTTTATGATTTACCTGTGGCAAATTGTTTAGATTCGGTATAAATGTTTCTGCCACCAATCTATGAATTTTTCTCATTTTTGTTTTTTTGTTCTTACGTAATCCAACTTGTAAATATCCGTCTTTATCTTCGCCTGGTTGTAAAATACGTTCTTTTGTAATGTAGTATCCTTTTCCCATAGAAATATCATGTTTTTTAGGCAAACTTTTAACTCTACCAAAATTGCTTACTTGATATAATCCTTCATAGCCTTGTATATCATTCCAAATTTCTTGTAATAAATCATTCATTTTAAATCCCCCTTTAATATTCACTCGCATCCATTTGGACCTCAGTTAAAACTTGCATTACTTATTTTCTAATTCTTCCAATAATTTTTCTAATATCTTTCTTTGTCCTTTTCCGGTTACGCGAGTTGTATGGAATGTAAATACTCCTTTAGAACTTTCTCTAGTCCCTTCTCTTACTTCTAAGTATCCATGTATTATCGCTTCTTGCTTAGCTTCTGTACTATTCTTAAATATCCAGCCCCAATCTCTAAGCTTTTGGTACAATTTCTTTTCTCCTATAACTATGCCATGGTGATTACTTAGTATCTTTGCTACTTCCCTAACCAATAAGGAATTTTTACTAGCAGATATTTGGTTCAGCATCTTACTATTTTTCTCTAGCTTGTCCTCTAGTTGTTTAGATTTTTCTTGTTCCTCTTTTAACTTAGTTGCTAACTGTATAAGAAAATCTGGACTAGTTAATGCTTTTTCTATTGTATTCTCTGTCATATAAGCTCCATGTTTTCTTATAGAAGGTAAAACCTCATCAAATATCCATCTTTCAAACTTTTCTGCATTTGGTAATTTACTGCCTATTATTAATCTGTATATGTCACCTTCTGGTATTATATTTGTCATTCTCATTTGTCCTCTTGAATTTTCAACCTCGTATTTTACGATGTTCATGCACTTTGTGTTTACTGCATCAGTTGGGTTTTTATATCCTAATGCTTTTGCTACGTCATTTGCTACTGCATATGTTTTTTCTTTTATTTCTAATACTCTTATTTCTCCAAATTCATTATTACTAAATGTTTTATAACTTAAATATAAATCACTCATAAATTACTCCCCCTTAGAATAAATCTTTGTATTTGTTTCTCCATTCTAGAAATGCTGCTACAGTATTTTCATATCCAAAATACTTAACTAAGTAGTAGTATGCTTGTACTGCTTGTCCGCTTTCTTTCATGATTTGTTCACCTCCTTAAATTTTTCTTGAAAATTTATCTTTTGTTTATTTCGATAAACTCTTTAACTGTAAGGTTTGGTAATAACTTAGATAGTACTTTTAGTTCCTCCAGAGATATTTTTATTTTCATCTTTTGTTACCCCCTTCTTATATTCATATAAAACTAAGTTGTAACAAGCTTCTGCGATGTTTTTAAATACTCTATCCTGTTCTTCTTTACTACGATTTGAAAATGATATCTTTACTTTTGCTATATCATTTTCGTAATATCTATTGTTCATAAATTCACCCCTTAAAATTTTATGAATAGATAAAATTGTCCTATGTGTCTAATATATGCATATTAATAATTAGACAATTTGTCTAAACTATCATTAAAAAAAATGTCATCTATATCTGCTTCTGGATATGCTTTTTTAAATTTTGTTAAGAAATTATAACTGGGTTTTCTTTGACATGATTCTATTTTATAGTATGTGTCATAGCCTAACCCTAGTTCTTTAGCAAATTCTACTATGCTTTTATTTTTACTATGTCTGAAAGCTATTAGTTTATCAGTCATTGTTTTTCACCTTCTTTCTTTGGACAAGTTATTTATTTATACTTAGAGTATATTATCCAAATTGTATAATGTCAAGCTTTTTTATACAGATTGTATAAAAATATTTTAAATTATACACTTTGTGGTATAATCGTGTATATATAGGGATATCGATTTATGTCGGTGAGGAGGATTTATGAGTACAGGAGATAAAATTTTAAAATTAATGGATGATAAAAACATGTCCAGATTAGAATTATCAAAAGCTCTTAATATTAATTATCAAACATTATGTAAATATCTTCAAAATAAGAGATCTATACCCGGAGATATATTAATAAATATAGCTAATTACTTTAATGTAACTTTAGATTACTTGCTGGATAGAGAAGAAATATCATTTATGAAACATACAGAACATGCTCATATCGAGTGGGCCAATGAAATAAACAAATTAGATGAAAAAGATAAAGAATTAGTAAAAAAATTAATAATAAGTCTAAACAATAAAAATAAAAAAGACAAATAAGATATTAATCTATTTGTCTTAATTTTTTTATCAATTCAATTATCAAATTATATGCTTCTTTGTCTATTTTATATAATTTCTCAAGTTCTTTTGCAAGTTCTAATATCTCGTTGTTATCCATATATCCTCCTTCTACCTATATTTATCATTTAATTTATATATTTCTATTTATATTATAGGGCAATAAATATAACTGATAGTTATATTTATAGAAAAATTATGACAATTTATTAAAACATTTAAGGAGATTTATAATATGAATATAATTAGAAATACAAGACTAAAGAAAAAAATAACTCAAAAGCAATTGGCTGAGATGATAGGAGTTTCTCAAGCCTATATTTCAAAAATAGAAAGTGATGAATTTGTTAATGTCACTTTAATTGAAATAATAAAATTAAGTAAAGCACTATCAATTAATGAACTGGAAGTTGCTAAATATTTTCTAAATAAATACAATAATTATAAATATGAATTTGGGGGAGAAATAGCATAATGAAAGTATGTATGTATCTTAGAAAATCAAGACAAGATGAAGAATTAGAGAAAAAAGAAAATACTGATACTCTGTCTCGACATAGAAGCGCATTGTTAGCACTTGCAAGAAAACAACATTTAGATATTATTGAAGTTCATGAAGAAATAGTATCCGGAGGAAGTATAGTATCGAGGCCTAAAATGATGAAGTTATTAGAAGAAGTTAGAAATAATATGTATGATGCTGTACTATGTATGGATTTGGATCGTTTAGGCCGTGGAGGAATGCAGGACCAAGGATTAATCTTAGATACTTTTAAAGAAACTAACACTTTAATTATTACTCCAGATAAAACTTATGATCTAAATAATGAACTCGATGAAGAGATGACTGAATTTAAAGCGTTCTTTGCTCGTAGAGAATTAAAAATAATAACCAAAAGGATGCAAAGGGGCCGTATTAAATCAGTTGAAGAAGGCAAATTTATAGCTTCTACTGCCCCATATGGTTATAAGTTTGAATATGATAAAGAAGGTAAAAAATCACTTGTAATTGACGAAGAAAAAGCAGCTATTGTAAGAAATATATTTGACATGTATATAAATGGAAATGGTGCTTATAAGATAAAGGTATGGCTAGATAATATAGGTATTAAAACTAATACAGGTATCCCTTTTTCTCAACAAGCTATAGGGAGGATACTAAGGAATAATATATACTGTGGATATGTTACTTGGAATAATTACAGAAGAAAAGGTACTATAACTAAAAAGCAGCCAAAAGAAAATATAATTATAGCAAAAGGTATCCATGAACCTATTATATCAGAGGAAATTTGGAACAAAGCTGATGAAATAAGACAAAACAATCAAATAGCTCCTTCTGGAAATAATAAAAATTTAACTAATCCATTAGCCGGTCTTGTAAAATGTGCTTGCTGCGGACATACTATGACTAATAAATTATCAAATTATAAAGGCGAAGGATATGTCAAATTTATGTGTTGCAAGTCTTGCAATGAAAATCGTGGAGTAAAAATGTATGTATTAGAGGAGACTATACTCGAATATTTAGAAGATATATTACAAGAGTTTGAAAATCAAATATTATCCAATAAAGTAGAAAATAAAGAAAATGATAGAATTGAAAATCTAAGATGTACTCTATCTTTATTGAAAAAAAAGGCAGTTGAATTAAATAAGCAAAAGAATAACTTACATGATCTACTAGAAAAAGGTGTATACGATGTTGATACTTATTTAGAACGTACTCAAGTGCTTTCTAAGAAAACAGATGAAAATAAAAATGCTATTGATAGTACATTGGAACTTATAGAAAGTGAAAAAAACATTAATATAAATTATAATGAATTAGCTATAAGTATAAAATTAGTACTTGAAAATTATAAAAAAACAGATGATATTAAACTTAAGAATTTTCTTTTGAAGAGTGTAATTGATGAAATTATTTATTTTAAAGAAAAAAACAAAAGGAACGCTAAGTTTGAATTAGATATAAAATTAAAAATATAAATGTCATCATCATACGGATTATTGAACATCTGTATGATGATGACATTAAGGAATAATATAGTATAAATGGATAATATTAAATTAAATGTTAAATATGTGTTAAATATGAAAGGACATGCAATTTTTAACCAGTGATTTGCATACACTATATCAAGTGTATTTGATAAGTGAAACGTTCTAAACTTGTTTAGATATTTAATACACGGTTTATGATATGGTTAGTGTCCTAGGGGAGTATATACGTAGAAGCATATACTCCCTTTTTATATAATTTTACATAGATTTCAATTCCATGATTTGCTAAATTCCTTATCTTTAAACAATGATGCTAATCCTGTTATTTGTTTTAATCTTAGTATTTCATCTAAATCCATTCCTATGTTTTTAGCTATCCAAGCATCTGACATTCCGCTTTCAACTAATTCTGATATTATATTTGACATTAATTCTATGTTATGTGTTCCTCTTGCTCTATTATGTCTTATTGTAGATGCCATCCTGCCTTGAATTGGTTTATCTATAATTGATACAGGTAAGCATCCATTTTCTCTGTCATAAATATCTTTGTGTGTTTTCATAATTGTATATCTATGATACCCATCAACAATTTCATATATGTCTTCTTCTTCAATATAATAACAAACTACAGGCATAGTATATCCATCTTCTTTTATTGATTGATATAGTAATTTCATTTCTGGCGGTGCTACTGCATTAGGATTATAAGCATTTGCTCTTATTTTTTCAATAGGTATAGCTTTTATATCGTAAACTGGACTTTTATAACTCATAATATTCCTCCTTATTTTCCTCTTATTATATTTTTATATTTTGCAATACTATCTTGTCTTTTTTTAGTTTCTTCCTTTGTTGGTGAAAATCCCATGTATTTGCATAAATGGTCATTTTTCATTATGCAAATACACATTCTTTTATATGTTGGTATTAATTTAAATTCAGTAACATTTGTATCATCGAGATATTCATTAAATTTTATAACTTGTTTTGTTTTTGATCTATTACTTAACTTTCCAGTCTCTATTAATTCAACTCCTTCAATCTTTAACTCTTCTATTGTTTTTTCATCTAAAGCACCTCCAGTATTTTTCCAAAATTTTTTAGATGTCTCTAATTTTTTTAAATAATTATTTTTAACTTCTTCTGGAAGAGTTTCTAATAAAAACTCCATATAGCTTTTCCATGTATGCCCTTTTGGTAATTTTATGCTCTTCCATCCCATAGCAGTAGTTCCTCCGTATATTCCAGCAAAATTTACTCCGTTTACTCTTCCAACTAATTTTGCCCATGTGTTAGGCTCTATAACTTTATATATTTTTAAACTGTTTACCGCGCAATCATTAAACGGGCTTGCAACTCTCATTTGTTCAATGCTTAATCCTGCTTGATAATATAGATCGTATAGTTTATTATATTTAAATCCAAATTTTACATTTGCAATCCATATATCTTCTGTTGTCCAATCGTAAATAGGATATGCTTTGAAGGTTAAGTAGTTATCTTTGTAGATGTTTATCCAGTGCTTATTGTCATATTTAAATTTTTTCATTCTATTATTTCTACTATTTACTGTTCTATACCTATTCATGCTTTCATTACTTCTTATTCCTATTGCGACTGCTGTACTTCCATATTTACTAGAAAACCATTTTCCGAATTTATCTTGCAAATCATAATCAAGAGTATCTTTTTTAAATTCAAAAGGCACATTGTCTTCATTAATTACATATTTATTTTCAGGCATTTTTCTTGCCCATATGTCAACCACGTCTTTGTCCCATGGGGTCCAATGATCTTGATGCATTGATACTGCGCATTGTGCAGCAATAGGTAAACATAACCAAAATTTTTTAATTCCTTGAAAATTATTTAAAAAACAATCTGTAACAAAATTAGTTGTATAATCATATTGAGCTTCATAATCTAAATGATACATAGACAATTTATGTAATTTATTATGTTTTTTAGCATAATCATAACATAAATTTAATAAAACTCCACTGTCTTTTCCACCCGAAAATGCAACTAATACATTATCGAATTCATCAAACATATATTTAATTCTATCTATTGATGCTTCATATACATTTTGATTATTATATACCTTCAATTAAATCCCTCCTGTTGTTACCTTTAATTTTTTTAGTTACTTTCTTTCCAAAACTATTTTTAACTTTTATATATTCTGATTTTATATCTTCAAAATTATCTTTGTTATTATCTATTTCTCTTTTGAAAGCATTAACTAAGTTTTCTTTTTTCTTTAAACATTTTATTATTTTTTCATCAAGTGTATAAGTAGCGCATATATCTATTATATGCACATTTTTATTTTGTCCTATTCTATGAACTCTGTCCTCACTTTGTGCTCTTGTTGCATAATCCCAATCATTGCTATAATAAATTATATAGCTACAAAATTGTAAGTTTAAACCATATCCTGCACATGATTTATTTGCAATTAAGAATTTTGATTCATTTTTGAATTTTTTTAAATTTTTTTCCCGTTGTTTTATGTTAAGTTCTCCATAAAATTCAATCGCTGCATCTTTCCCATATTTATTATTAATAAGTGTTGCTATATTTTTTATTTCATCGGTATATTTACAAAATATGATAGTTTTTTCTGCTATTGTATCAATTATTTCAATCAATTTTTGTATTCTTGGATTGCTTTCAATATTTCCAAAAAAATTGACTTTGTTCATTCCAGTAACTTTTTTTACTTCTATTTTTTTATATTCACATTCATACATATCATATTGTTTTATTGTATCTATTTCATGATAAACATTGACTTTATAGCCAGATATTACATTTTGAAGTGCTGTAAACATTCTATAGATTGTATGAGGTTCTAATTCGTCAATATCGAACATTAAGTCATTTGCTACTTTTTCATAATGCTTGTATTGTTCTTTAGTTAAGTTGTAATATTTAGTAGAATATGATTTTTCAGGCAAATCTAAACATTCACTTTTTTTAACTTGATAAGAATAAGATGATATTTTTTTTGATAAATAATCAACATTCAAGCATCTATTAATCTTATTTGGAATATGTTCATCATATTCTATATGATTTCCTGCAAAACTCCAAAATGATTTATATCCTAAAACTCTCCAATCAAGAATATACCATTGAGCAAATAAATCAACTTCATTTCTTGATATTGGTGTTCCATTTAATATTAATTTGTATTTGCAATATTCTGATAATCTTATAATATTTTTTGTTCTTTTTGCAAAAAAATTTTTAACTAAATTACTCTCGTCAACTATTAAATAACAATTCATATCTTTTACTAATTCTAACAGTTCAGAATTCACCCTTATGCTACTTGATAATGTTTCTATGCCACAAATTGTAATTAAATCTTTGCATGTATCCCCTGCGTGCTTTATAATTTCCCTTTGTAGACTTTCTTTGACAGAGTAAGGACATAACCATAGAACATGATTAATTTTACCTTTTTCTAGTCTTATTTTGATTAATTCAAGTGCAGTTCTTGTTTTTCCTGTGCCTTGTTCCATATATAATGCTCCGATTTTTATTTTTCTGAGCTTTTCAACACATTTTTTTTGATGTTCGTATAAATTTGTAAATAATTCCAATTTATCACCTTCTAATCTTCTTCTATCAAATCATCTATAATTTTATTTGTGTTTTTTATACCTACTATTTCAAGAAAATTATCAAATAATAAATCTCCTTTTAAATATTGTTTAATTGATGATACTTTGAACATATCATTTTTATTACATATTTTAGTTAATTTACCTTTTAAAACTATATAATATCCACTTTCTCCATATTTAATGTTATTATAAGCAATATCTAAAATTTCAAATTCTTTGCACGTATAATTCCCTTCAACGAGACATTCTTTATAATTACCAAACGTATGTTCAAAATGTTTATATAAAAGTTTTATGCCATATTTACGATCATATTCACATCTTGCAACATATGGTTGATACTTAATCTCTCTAACACTTCTAAAAAAGAACGTATATTCTTCACTTAATTTATCTATTTCTTTTTTAATATTTTTAATATTAATCATCCTATTGTCTATTTCAATCCTAATATCTTTTGATAATTGTTTAAGTTCTTCTGATGACATATTTTTAAAATCAAACATACTATTTCCCCTTTTCTATTACTATTTTATTATCTATTAATTTAATAATAACATTTCTATCTTCTTCTGTTATACCTAATGATTTTACCCAAGATGTAGGAATAGTAACTCTATTTGTTATAGCATTGCCTCTTGCAGTGCCTCCGCTTTTTGCAAACTGCATTTTTGCTTTTCTTTGATTATACTTAGGAATAGCTAAAAATCCCCATTCAAACATATATCTCCTTCCTGCTCTATCATATTCGTAGTTTTCTACTTCTGGATATACATCTATATATTTACAAAGAAAATCATAATTTTCTTCTGAAAAATCATCAAATGAATAAGATTCAAAATTCATACCATTTTTTCTTAAAAATTCATTTACTTCTCTTAGTCCCTCAAAAAAGTTTGAATATTTTTTACCTAATCTATACCATTTATTCATAATAACACCTCTCAAAATTTACATATTTTCAAATTCCCTTACTAATGACCATATAAATTTAACTTGTTTTTTAGGTTCATATAACAAAGTATTTTCTATCATATAATCTTTTAAACCTCTGAAATTTTCTATAAAGAACTTAGCTTCTTCTTGAACTAATATATTCTTTAATGATGCCTGAGCTATAACATACATATTATCATCTAGCCATGTAGATTTCGCCATTTTATACATGTCAACACCTTCTATTGCTTTTTCAAATATTTCATTTACTTTTATAATTCTATTTCTTATGTCTTCTGCCCATTTAACTTGTTTTTCAGTCCCTTTAAGCTCTACCATTTCTTTACCTCCTTTTTGAGACAAGAAAGACAAACATAAACTTAATTGAGTCATATAATCAACATCTCCATATTTATTTACTATTTCCCTTGTCATTTTATGAGCTTCTTTCATTAAATTTCTTTTCATCTTCCTTACCTCCTATATCTTTTATTAATTATATTATAGCACAATTCGAGTCGAATCAAACATGTTTTATTAAATTTATTTAAAAAAGTTTTCGACATAAAAAGACTCCCTATGAAGGGAGTTGAGCTATAAAACTATTTAATGTCTAGTTCTTTATTTTTAATTCAGCAGGTAAATGAGTTATAAAAGCCTTCTTACCTTTAGATGTAGCAACTAAATTCAAACTATGCCATCTTTCTAAGTTCAAAAGGTCCTCTACTTCATAACCTTCTTTTTCAAAATCACTCCTAAAAGAACTGAATGCATTTTCATCTACTCCACTTATAAGCATATAACTAGCATTAGCATTTCTCATGGCCCTTTGAGCATCTTGTGATAACTGTTGCAAGTAATGTAAAGTTAATACATACTTTAACCCAAATTTAGCACTTTGAACAAAATTTTTAGCTAATATCTTTTGAGCACATGGAGTTTGAAATATTTCATCTATTAATACAGTTACTCTGTCAGGTAAATTATGCATAGTCCCTCTTATTTTTAATGCAGCCCATATTTTTTGTAAGAAAAATGAAGTCAATATATCAATAGAAATATCATCATCAAAATCTTTATCTCTCATTCTTATAAGTATTACTTTGCGTTCTTCCATAGCTTTTACAAAATCTATATTGTTTTCTGGAGTCTTGCTTATCATTTCATCTATTATTATATTTTCTCTCATCAAGTCGATTCTATCTAAGATCCCCTCTATTTTTATTTCCTTAGTTCCAGTAACTTCACCCTTTTTATTTACTTCATCCAATTCATTTAGTGATAGTATACTATCTTTTAGTCTATCTTTTAATTCTTCACTTAATTTATTTATATATTTATATCTAATTTCATGGAATTGCAGTATATTTAATACATCCTTCATACATGAATTTGGAAAACAAAATGCAATTCTTGCAGCTGCTCCTAAATATTTTCGCATTTTTGGTGATAGTTCTTTATCATCTCCATTTATTATATTTACTATTTTTAATAAGTTATTAGTTTGTTTTCTTGATATACTTGATATTTCATAAGCACTCATATCAGAAGTAATCTTAAATTCATTATAACAAAGGCTTTGTATCATTTTAGGATTAGAAAGATCTATATCTATCAATCTATCTTTTGGAGTTATAGCTTTTATATTATTTGCCAACTCACAATCTTTGATAAAGTCTAATGCTATCAATCCTTCATTATTATCTATAATATTTTTACTTAGATTAATACTAAAAGTTGATTTACCACTTCTAGAAGCTCCTAATATTGCTAGTGGTAATGATTGTAGGTTTATATCATCACTTAGGAAAGCTTCTTGATAAGTCTCTTTATATTTATTTATACCTAAGCTAATAATCCCTTTTGTTAATTCTTTTGGTACTGGACTTTCTACTGTCTTATTATGTTCAATCATCTTAAACTGATTTATAACCTCTAAAGACGGCATACTTATAAAATTACTGCACTCTTCAATTGTTGTCTTATTAATATTCACATGATTTATGATTGTCTTTTTTATATCAATGTTTTTAGTAATTTCATTAATGATTAACTCATTATCATCTGAAATTATCTTGAAAGTATTAGAAAAAGCATTAGAAAGTTCAATTTCCCTTGATTTTTCATTAGATTTAGTTAAAATTATGCTTTGATTTTTACAAATTGCCTTCTCGCACTTTCTTTTGGTGCTATGAGAGATTTCACATTGTAAAGGATTAAGTATAAGCTGATTATTTTGTGGTGCGTTTAAAATACAATTTAAGAGGTCGTTTATGAGTGAGATAAAATTTTTTAATGCTATTACAGATAAATCTTTAATATTTTTTGACTTTTTTAGATTTTCTCCATTTTTGTATCTTTGAATTGCTCTTGGATAGGTATTAGATCTAAAATAGTTGGATTCTTTTTCGCTAGTCGGTATAAAATTATATAATATTCCCACCATTTCATTTTCTTCCAATATAGACGTAATCGTCATGTTGCTATTGAGTAAGTCATTATTTCTTTTATCAACCGCAAGAGATAATGACTCATCATATTTATAATGCAAATCAAATTTACTGCAGCTATTAATATCCATTGGAATATTATCCACTTCTTCAATCTCTATATTTTTCCAAACCTCTTGAAATTTTATTTTAAATTGATTTAGATATGATTTAGGAATTATAAAATAAAATTGGACCTTTCCTTTTGTAATATGAATATAAAAGGATACTTTGGGCTTTTGAACGATAATTAACTTTTTACTAGCTTGATTTATATATTTATTAGACTGTTTAAACATTTTATTAATTAGAGATGCTATTTGTTCAGTATTATTATTTTTGTTGCTCTTTGTAGGAACTAATCTGATAATTGAATATTCGCATTTTCTATGTTCGTAATAATCACTTAATTTCATACTTTTAGGTTTACTAGGAATTATATTAAGCATGGCATAACACCTTACTTAATATGTTGATTATGATATATATAGCAGGACACATTAATCCTACTCTCTTTCCTTTTTCCCAACCAAATATATATAAAACTAAAGCTATCAATCCGGCTACTACTAACCAATCATAGCAAACGATACTTAAAGTTTCTAAGCACTCAACTGTAAATTTGCCTAAAAAAGCATTTAATTTATCCATATATATACCTCCTTAAAATTTAACCATACTAAATAATCTTGGATAAATGTTTAATACAATATAAAAAACAAAATATTGTATTCCTTCTCCAAATGCCTGTTTTAAATTAGCTCCTGCTAACATTTCATTTGTCATACATAGTATACCTTTGCCTAGGCATCCATATTTAGCGAATACAAGGACCATGTGAATTATTTCATAGGCTACATCTCCTAATCCCATATCATTATTTTGAGCGAATATAGGTTTTGGAATAGAAATAGCCAATAAAAATACTAATCTAGCATACTCTTTTTTATTCTTCTTTAAGTTTCCTATAAATTTATCTAAGGTACTCAATTCTTGTAATTGCTTGTATTCAGAAAAAGTATAAGATTTCATGAATAAACCTCCTTAAATTTGTAAATAATATAAATACACAAAATCGCAAGCAGGTGAATTATAATGAATGAAGCTATATTTTGGTTTGGGTGTGCTATTGCTCTAGATATAATAGAAAAAATTCTATTTTAATATAATAAAAAAGCCCAGGATACTCTTTCCTTGGCTTTTCTTTTGTTTACTCTTCTTTATTTATTTCTTTTAGCATTTCTTTTCTAAGAACTTGTTTTATATAGTTGCTTTTGCCATACACTTCAAATTTACGTTGGAGCCAATCTAAAAGCATGGCGTCATCAAGTGTATTCTTTTTAAATGAAATATTTATAATAGTAGGTTTTTCTTTTGCCATAATCTCACCTCACTAATTTTTATTCAATTATTACCTAAAAAATGTATAATTTATATATTATTTATTTTTTCTTGAAATCCTCTATTTATTTTCTTTGTATAAATATATGTAATTTTTCTATAAATGTTACATAAAATTAATAAAAAATTATTTAATTTTTATATAAATTTATGCAATTTTTATATAACTCTTGCATATATATAAGTAAATAAAAAATTAAGGGGGATATGAAAATGAAAGAAATGTTAGAAAAGACTAGTATGGAAATGTTAAAAGAATACTTCTATGATGCAAGAGGATATTATCCAGGAGATGATTTTACTAAGGAAGAACTTGTAAGCATAATTCTAAAAGATATGGAGGGCAAATAAATGAATAATTTTCAAGTTAGTTGGATAAATAATGAAGGTTTAGAACTATATAGTGGTTGGACTGATTATGTAAGTGCAATTAATCTATTTAGAGAAATTTGTAAAGAAAAAGTTGATATTGACCAAGTAGAAGCAAGATTTTGGGGAGAAAATGATATTCTTCTAAAGAGATACAATAATATAGAAAATAAATATTATAGTTGTTAATAATAAAAGAGCCAAGGGAAATTACTTCTCTTGGTTCTTTTTTATTTCTTTATCTATTAAAAAATTTATGTAATTACTTACTGCTCTTCCCTCTTTCATTGCCATTTCTTTTACTTTTTCATATTTATCTTTATCAATATTAACTGTTATTCTAGTCATGTTTTCTTTTAAAGCCATAAAATCACTCCTTTTTATTTCTATTATAGCATAGTGATAGCATTTTAAAAATATTTCAATAAAAATAAATAAAAGTGCTTGCATTATGATAGCAATAATGTTATTATAATAGTAACAAGAGAATAAAAACCGAAAGATAATCACTTAAAAGATTATTTCGGTATGTAGGGATGTTCAAACCCGAATTTACGCCCTTGGAGTATCATACCAACTCGAGTAGCTTATGCAAAAGAGGATACGTTGAATAGGGAAACTTGTTATATTGTATATTGCACTTGTGCTAATACAATCTTGTTATTAGAAATTTATTATATTTTTCAATGCTAGTAACTTATATTGTAGTAATACCAACTAGTACAGACATATGTTGATACCTTGAAAACTTAATAAAAAGTACTTGTATATCAACTAGTACAATTATTATTCGGCACTTATATCTATTGGTATTACTGCATTGCAAGTTGCACGAGTACAAATGCAATATACAATATAGCAAGTATTGAAACTCTCTAAGTTTAATTATTGCCTCTAGTACTTGTCTAGTACAAATGCAATATACAATATAGCAAGTATTGAAACTCATTACTCATATAATAGCCTCCTATTCTATTAGGGTACAAATGTAATATACAATATAGCAAGTATTGAAACGTTAATTGAAAAGAAATATATACGACTTCGAATTGCGTACAAATGTAATATACAATATAGCAAGTATTGAAACCCTTAGAAGAACTTATAGAAAATTATTTTGAAAAAATAGTACAAATGTAATATACAATATAGCAAGTATTGAAACAACTATACTTAAGAGCATAAAAAGACCACAGTTTGGGTACAAATGTAATATACAATATAACAAGTATTGGAACTATATTATACACCTCTTTTTTATTCTTTAATGAATTTTGTGTAAATGTAATATGTAATATAAAAACATAGGAGGAAAAAGAAATGATTAAATCATACAAAGTTAGATTAGAACCTAATAAACAACAAGAACAACAAATGTTTTTTCAAGCAGGATGTGCAAGACATGTATATAATTGGTGCTTAGCATTTCAAAAGAGTAGATATGAAGATGAAAATATACCTAAGAAAGAAAAGTTCATACCTGGAAAAGGACTTAGTAAATATTTCACTTCTTATAAACATCAAGAAGGTAATGAATGGTTAAAAGAATGTGATAGTAAAGCATTAGAAACTGCGTATATGGATGGTTGTAATGCATTTAAGAACTTTTTCAAAAGACCTGAAGTTGGTTATCCAAGATTTAAGAGTAAAAATAAAACAACTCCAGCATTTGCTCCAAACTATCAAGCAGTAAAAATAAATGAAAATACAGTCAAACTTCCTAAAATAGGTATAGTAAAGTTAAGTAGAAAAAACTATATACCTATTGTAAAAAAATATTCTAATCCAAGAGTGACATATGATGGATTGCATTGGTACATATCAGTAGGAGTAGAACAAGAAGATTATAAACCTGAATTAAATCCAACTGTATTAGGTGTAGACCTAGGAGTTAAGGATTTAGCGATAGTAAGTGATGGTACAGTATATAAGAATATTAACAAAACTGCTGAGATGAAGAAATTAGAGAAGAGATTAAAAAGATTGCAAAGACAAGTAAGTAAAAAATATGATATGAATAAAGACGGAAAAGTATATCATAAAACTAATAACATAATCAAATTAGAAAAACAAATCTTAAAACTACAACATAGAATAAGAGATATTAGAAATAATTATAGACATACAATGACACATCAATTAGTAGAAAAGAAACCTCAAAAGATAGTAATAGAAGACTTAAATGTAAAAGGAATGATGAAAAACAAGCATTTATCAGATGCGATAGGCAAACAAGGATTTTTTGAAATCCAAAGACAATTACAATATAAAACACAAGAATACGGCATAGAATTAGTAATGGCTGATAGATGGTATCCTAGTTCGCAAACTTGTAGTAAGTGTGGACATACAAGAACAGGCAAAGATAGACTTAAACTTAAAGATAGAACGTTCACTTGTCCTGAATGTGGACATACAATGGATAGGGACTTAAATGCAGCAATTAACTTAAGTCAGTATTAAAAATAGAATAATAAAAAATAAATAAACAAGTTAGAGGTGAAATAAATGGATAAAGAAACGCAAAGAAAAAATATATTCAATTATTTAATGGCTAATGAAACAACATTAGTGGCTGCCGCAAATATGATTAACAGTTGGGGAGGAAAAATATACGACCTATATGATTGCGAAACCTTTGAAGAAAAAGTAGAATGCTGCAAAATATATATAGGGGATGTTATTTTTTACTTAGAATGTATATGGCGACATAAAGACAGTAATGCGGAGTATTTAGAAGTATGGGGTTTTGATGAAGATGATGGGAATTTGGAATTAATGCTAACGGAGTTAATAGAAGCAAAATAGAATTCTAAAATATAAATTATTAAGGGGGATGTTATTTATGAATAAAAAATTAATAAGCATTTTAACATCATGTATATTAGCAGTAAGTATGGTAGGTTGTAGTGATAATATAAATAAGAATAAAGCTGAAAGCTCTATAAAAGAAGAAAAACATATGACTGAAAAAGATAGAATTGCCACTTTAAAAGGATTAGAAGGAAATGAATTAACAGAAGCATATAGAAAGTTATTAACAGAGGATGAGATTAATTTTTTAAATAACCACGACTGGAAAATAGAAGAAGAAGCTAAATATTATCAAGATGGTGTAAATTTAAAAATACCTGAAAATTATAGTGGAAATGAAGTAGAAGCTGAAAAATATATAGCTAAACAACTTGATAGTATAGAAAAAACTTATCTAGATGATGAAATTTCTCCAAGTTTTGAATTTACATGGACTAATAATACAGGAAATGATATAAATTATTTAGAAATAGATTTTAAAGAGTATGATAAAAACAATACTTGTATACCATGGAATGGTGTTGAGCAAAATATATCAGCTGGAGAAACTAGAAAAATAACATTGTACCTAAAAGAAAAAAGTACAGAAAGAATAGAGATAACAGGAGTTAAAATATACCATGTACCAACAAATAATACATCTGAAATATATGATGGATGTATACCTGGTATGTGGTACAAATTAGATAAATAATAAATAAAGCTGGTAAGGAAATTAATCCCTACCAGCCTTTTTATTATACTTTCTTTACATATTTATCAGATGCAGTTATGTATAAACCTGATTCTAAGCGATACATAGGAGTATTTCCATTTTTAGCATCTACTGTATCTATTACTTGTAGATGTTGCCCCTTCTTAACTGTTGTAACTGGATCTGCATCCCAATCTGCTACTTTTCTTATATTAAGTTTATCAAGTGTTATTATTTCAAATTTTGTTGCCTTAGTTTGTTCTTTCTTAGATTTTGTTGCTATTTTACTATTACCCTTACCATTAGTGCAGTTTCTTATATCTTTTTCTTTTAACTTGCCATGTAAGTAATTATAACAATCCAATTTAAATTGCTTCCATTTATCAGAATGATTTACAAAGTATCTAGGGCATATTTTTCTAGTTACATCATAATGTCTTATAAAATCTTCTCTTGGATCTAATCCATAATATTGTGCAAGCCATGCTCCTAATTTAACCATACTTACATACTCTTCATCTGTATAATGGTCATCGTTCCCAGTTGTTGCACATTCAATTCCTATACTATAATAATTTGCTGCATTAGTGGTCCATGCTATTCTTTTCATAGGTATATATGTATATATAGTTCCATCTAAGTCCATTACAAAATGTGAACTTGCATATCTATTACCTTGTTCCCCTCTATTGATACTGTTAAACCAATTATTAATCGTATTAATTCCTTTTACATCATGTGCGCCTGTGTAATGAAAAGCAATTTTAGTCGTTCTACGTCTAGTACCTCCTGCTATATATTTGCTAAGATATGATGGTGTTTTGCACACCATTTTTGGTTTTGATACTGTCATAAAAATACCACTCCTTTTTATATTTAAATTAGATAATTATTTATTAGTTATCTAATTCTTTATATCTATATTCACCAAAATATTTAATTTCAGCTTGTTCCCTTGCTTTAATTGCTTCTTCTTTTGTGTCAAATAATCCTAAGTGAATAAATTTTTGATTATATTGAATATAAGCTCTCCATTTATTAGTTTGCTTGTGTAATGAAACTCCGGTTATTCCACTAGTGTTATTATTTCTAAGAGGTCTATTCATTTCATTTTGTTGTTTTGTGCATATTCTTAAATTCATTTTTCTGTTATCTAGAGGGTTTAAATTTACATGGTCAACCACCATGTCATTAGGACAGTTCATAATAAATCTATGTAATTGTATTTTCTTTTCTTTTCCTCCTCTGACATAGCCGTAAGCATCTAAACACCATTTATATTTTTTAACTTTATGCATATCATCCAAATCTATTAAAGTTTTAGCTTTTTCATTGCTGTTTATATCATAAAGAATTATTTCGGCATAGTTATCATACAAAATAATCTCATTAGGGTCTTTCAAAGTTCTTCTCACTTTACCATATCTCTTAAATTGTCTGTAATGTTTATTGCAATATCCTTTTCCATGAGTCTTATCATTACATCCATCAACTTTACAAATTTTCACAATATCACCCCTTTATTACTATAATTTCCATAATATAGAGGAATGATATTATTTATCACCTTCTTTGTTTTCAATTAAATTTTTAAAAGCTTGATGAAGTCCTACAGAACTTAAACCGCTCAACATTCCTCCTAGTAATACATTTACATTAAAATAGCCTGCTATAAAGTAGTTTAAAACCACTCCTATGCAGGCCATGATTAATGGTATATATTTATTAGGTATAAAATCTAAACTTGTTTTTATTACATATCCAATACAACAACATACTAATATTACTGCAACTACTAAATAGTTACTTACAACACTTAAATCTAACATTTATCTCTCTCCTTTATTTTCTAATTCCTTTATTTTTTCTTCTGCAACACTCATTCTGCTTATAAGATTATTATGACGATCTACCCTGTTTGATAAAATTTGTATATCTTCTTTTAAATCTTTTATTTTCTCATTAATTACCGCTGTATTTTTATTATTAGAAAAATACGAACCAGCTAAGGTTCCTACTAATGCTAATATTGCAACAATTATTTCTGTATTCATAGACAACACCTCTATTCTTAACTATGTTTAACTCTATCCTTTAATTCATCTTGTTTGGCATCATTAAATTGTTTCACTTCTGAAAGATAGCCTGTAATTCTGCGAATTCTTTGGAATGGAATTGGAACTACTTCATATTTCAAATCAACATAATCTCCATCCAATTTTACAATTAAACTTTTAATTTGTTGCCCTGGATTTTTCTTTTGAACATAATCTATATATGCTTGTTTCTCCCTTTCATCTAATTCTACTGTACATCCTTGTTCATTCCAGCAATGAAAATCCATAATATCACCCCTTTTTTTGTATTAAAAAAGGACCTAAAATTAATTAAGTCCTTTAACTTTCTATATTGATTTATAAAGTACAATTATCCCTATTATAGACAGAATACCTATTAATATGCCTATTAAACATAATACTAATGCTATATATAATAAAGCCATGCCAACACTCCTTTTTATTAGAAAGTATTAACATGACTTCTTTTTTATAAACATATATCTTACGCAATTGATTCATATTGTGTAGTTTGTAATATTTTTAAATTGTAAACTAATTAAAAATATCTTTTTAACTATAAAATTTTAGATATTTCCTATTCTTCATTGTAAATTTTATTTATATATTCACTTGTTAAGCACGAATTATATATTTTATAACTATATAATTTACCATTGAATCCTCTTATTTTATCACTTCTATTGCCTAAGAGAAAATTAGCATTTGCAAATTGTATCTGTCCGTTATAAGTTGCCCTAAGTGCCCCATTTACATAATAACTTAATATATTATTTTTATAAGTAATACAACACGTATATTTAGTATTTACAGCTAAAGTGATATAATCACTATTAGTTCTAATGTCAGAATCTCCGAAATCAAAGTAAAAAGTTAATGGTGAATCATTCTTAATAATCTTAAGACCGTTCATATTTGAACTAAATTGATGTAATAATGAACCTACTTCTGAACCATTTCCTTGTGATATTACATATCGGGAAACACCATCTGATATATTTGAAGGCATAAATGTATAGATAACTGAAAATTCATCATCACCTTGTAATAATTTTAAACCAGTATCTATTACACCGTCCTTACCATCAAATATTATTCCCTCTGAATCAGTTGTATATGTGCCACTTAAAACTGCATTATTATTGTTACCACTTTTATCTGTTACATTTCCATTGGCTAAATTTACACTTGCTAATAATCTAGTTTTGTCAGGAGTGACTATTTCTCCGCCACCTTGTTGATTATCCGTACTTATTATACAAGTTGTTCCTAAATACACTCCATAACCTTCAACTAAATAAACCCTATTTATTACTTTTTTAGCTAAAGAATTATAAGCGTCTTTGGTTATTTGAACAAATGAAAAAGGTATATTAGAATTAATAGTGTTAATTTCAGTATTTACATTATTTAAATCTTCTTTGGTCGCAAACTTTGAAGTGTCAATTGTATTTGTATTATTTGAGTTTTTTATCTGTAGTCCAGATGCTATATAATTAGTTAAATTTGTAAGATACTCCGTTACATTTACACTATCATTTTCCTTAGAACTGTATAAAGTGGGTGAAAATTCAACAGTACCAGACGGAATGTTTTGTATTTTGTTTAACCATAATAAATTTAATGCTCTATCTGTTTGCATTATTTCGTTGTCTGTAGTTTTATTATATTTATTTTTTATCCTATTATTTAGCCATGCTGCAGCTTCTATTAATTTAGGTTTTAAAATATTGTCACTTTCCACATAGTATACAAATACATCTTTAGTCCATCCTCTACCAGTATGACAATCAAGTGTAAAACTAATATCATCCTTGTATAATAAATAAGTATCTCTCATGTATTGAGTTTCTTTTTCAGAAAATGCACTTGAGCCTTTTAAATCCCACTCACTACCACTTGATGCATAACTATCCCAGTTATAATCAAAATTTCGAGAAGGGTTTACTCCAGTTACTGTTCCATATTTTCTAGGATTTTGATTAAATCCCCAAGGATTAACAAGAGGTATAACTACAATTCTAACTTTATTTTTTAAATATTTATATATATCCATATTTTGATTGTTATTTACGACATGATGCATTAATCTTGCTACTGCAATAGGAGCCGTTTCTTCATATCCATGCATCCCACTTGTTAATATTATTGTTTGTTCATAATGTTTAGGTTCGAATACATATTTATATATATTATAAGTATTTGATGTATCTTTTCCTAATAAAGTTTTTATAACCTTATAGTTATCATTACTGTTTTCTACAAATCCATCATAAAATTTAGCAAAGAAATCTTCACTTGTCCATGATAAATATTCATCATTGTATGATGGTTGAGTGGGAACTTCCGTAAATGATAAATCATAATTATAATTTAAATTTTTTATTTCGTTCGCAATATCTTTATATTGTGCAGCAACTTCATTAACTGCACCTTTAACATCTTTAGCAGTTGTAGTTAATTCCTCAGTACCTAAATCAGTTTTAATAGTATTTATATCAGTTTTTATTTCGGTATCATCATAGGATGTACCACTTCCACCTGAATTTTGATGTGCTGCCTCTATACCATTTTCCATATTGTTTAACGCTTCTTTTGTAATTCTGTCTCCGCTTTTCCATACTTTTTTATTATAAGACATTTTATCCCTCCTTATAAAAAGAGGACCTATGAAGATCCTCTTAAATGATAATAAAAAAGAGAAGATTAATTTTCTATTAAATCTTCTCTGCCTTCTGCTACTAATATAATGTCTATTTGTTCTTTATATTTACTAAACTTACTCATAACCTTTGCATAACTAAGGTTACCTTTCATTATTTGTAATGCTAAATATCCAGCCATTCTTATTCACCTCCTTCTTCTCCAAATAATAAATCATTCAATGCAGTTTGAGTTAGTTCTAATTCTGATTTTAATTCTTCAACTTCCTTTTTTAGTTTTCCATTTTCTTCTTTTTCCTTATTTATTTCTATCAATGATTTTTCATGAAATATTTTCATCATTCATACGCACCGTTACTTAAAATCTATAAACTTTATTAAACATTAAAACAACCATTACTAAAGATTATAATCTATTTCTCTATTCATCCCACCCTATTTTGCCTAAGCTACTCTAGTTTATATAGCAGTCCAAGAGCATAAATTCGTGGTCAACGAGCCACTACATATCACGAGTTATCTTTAAAGTGATTTCCCGTAATTTGCAAGAT
>OBVB01000200.1_pt1 | contig 70446 bp, 47 predicted proteins | sample 1475891 | NCBI WGS metagenome assembly OBVB01 (sample SAMEA2579943, study PRJEB22360) | human gut metagenome | biome: human gut; feature: human-associated habitat; material: faeces | place: Denmark | collected 2008/2010 | reverse complement strand
TCTTCCATGTCCTCTCGTCTATGTATGCTCTTCTCATATGTAAGCTCAAATGAAAGGCGGCCTCTTTCTTCCAGTCCGTTGATGCTCACCGCCATGCTGTACAGGTTCTTCCCTGATACCTCTTCCCCTTTCGGGTCCTGGCTGATCCGGAATCCTCCTTCCAGCTCTCCCTCTTCAAATCTTCCGAGGTAATTGAACACGATATCCGGTTCTTCTTTTCCCAGGATCCCCTGATACCATCTCAGCATCCCATATCCGATTCCATGGTTTGGAACTCTTCTCAGTTCCTCTTTCACTCCCTTGATGGTCTCTCCTGTTTTTCCTTTAGCTGACAGCACCACCGGATATGTGCTTGTGAACCAGCCTACTGTCCTGTCTACAGCTACCCCTTCCAGGATGTCTTCTCTTCCATGGCCTTCCAGGCTTACTGCTATATCTTTTTTCCCTGTCATCCCACATACGGCTTCCGCCAGGGCGCTCAGGAGCAGATCATTGATTTCCGTATTGTATGCTCTTCCGGCCTTATACAGCAGTTTTTCAGTTACTTCCGGGTCCAGTTCTACCTTGACTGTCCCGATACCAGTCTCCCCTGTCTCCGCTTTTTCCAGTTTTCCACGACAGATCTTCTCTTCTATTTCTCTCCAATAAGATTCCTCTTCTTCTAAACGGGCACTTCGGGCATAGCTTTCCTGCTTACGGCTCCATTCCTGGAATGATGTCGTCTTTGCCGGCAGATGTATCTCCTCCCCGGCTTTTCCCTTCCGGTAGCCGTCCATGATATCCTCCAAAAGGATTCTCCATGATACACCATCCACTACCAGATGATGGATGCACAGCAACAGCCAGTCTTTTTTCTTTCCATGCACCACTGCCGCTCTCAGCAATGGCCCTTTCTCAAGATCAAAGCTTCTCTGCACTTCGCTGCAGATCTCTTGCAGGTCCCTTCCTGACTGTTCACACTCTACATATCCATAAAGTTCCCCGTCTGCGGTTCCCCTTATCATCTGTTTTCCATCCCGATATACACTTCTTAACATATCATGATGAACAACAACTTCATGCAGTGCCCGTTTTATCGCTTCACCATCGATCGCCTCCTCTGTCTCCAACAGGAATGACTGATTGAAATGCCAAGGTTCCGGCAGGTCTTTGCTGAAAAACTCTCGTTGGATCGGTGTCAGCAGTACTTCTCCCTGTACTTCTTTTTGGGTCTCCTCCTCTGCTTCCCCGGCTCCGCTCAGTTCTTCCGCTATCCGGCTCACTGTCTTTTTCTGCATGATATCCCTTACATTTGCCTCATAGCCTTTCTCCCTAAGGCGGGATACGATCCTTATCGCTTTGATGGAATCTCCTCCCAGTTCAAAGAAACTGTCGTCCGCTCCTACATTGGTCCCGCCAAGGATCTCCTCAAATGTCTCTGCTACTGCACACTCTGCTTTTGTCTCCGGTTTCCGGTATGCGGCACTTGACTCCGCTTCTGGTCTTGGCAGCCGTTTCTTATCCAGCTTTCCGTTCTTGGTTACCGGCATCTCATCTAAATAGGTTATATATGGCGGCACCATGTATTCCGGCATCTGCTCTGATAAGATCTGTTTCACTTCTGCTGTGTCCAGTGCTTTCCCTGTCACGAGATATGCACTCAGGTATTTCCCTGTCCCGTCATCCAGTGCCACTACGGCAGCCTCTTTCACACCATCTATCTCCCTCAAACGGCTTTCTATCTCGCCAAGCTCGATACGGAATCCGCGGATTTTTACCTGTTCATCGATTCGGCCCAGATACTCCAGGTTGCCATCCGGCAGCCAACGCACCAGGTCGCCTGTTCGGTATATCCGTTCTCCCGGCACATATGGGTTCTCTATGAATCGTTCCTTTGTCAGTTCCGGTTTGTTCAGGTATCCCCTTGCTACACCGTCCCCTCCGATACATAATTCTCCCGGCATGCCGATCCCGCACAGTTTCTCTCCCCTCATAACATATGCTGTTGTATTCGCTATCGGTTTTCCAATTGGAATTATAGAATTTTCTATATCCTGAATTGAAAAATATGTAGCACAAATTGTAATTTCTGTTGGTCCATATAAATTTATAAGTGTATCTACTGTTTTTTTAGTTACATCACAATATTTTTTTACCAACTCTGGCGTTAATTCTTCTGCTCCAAGATAAATATACTGCAATGACTCAAATGCATCAGATAATTCATTTTCCATATAATCTAGCATCACTCGAAACATGGAAGGAATTATCAAGGCATGTGTTATCTGAGCATTTTTTATTATAGATAGTTGCAATTTAATATCTGTACTAGCCTCTTCATTAAGCATAAACAATTCTCCTCCGGAGGCATGACATACAAATATTTCCCAAATAGATGCGTCAAAACTAAACACTGATTTTTGTAATACGATTGATTTTTCATTAAATCCCCCTTGTTTGCATTGCCATTTAACAAAATTAATTATACCTTTGTTGTTTATTATTACCCCTTTAGGCATACCTGATGTCCCTGATGTATATATAATGTAGATTGCATCATCATCATTTACATTTTCTGATTCCAAGCCAACATACTCTTTTTTTATATCTACAATAAGATAGTCTGCTTTTATGTCTACTGATAATCTATTATTTTCTGTACAAAGAACACATTTCGCCTTTGAATCATCAATCAAAAAATTTTTACGCTCTTCTGGTAAGTCTTGAGATATAGGCAGATATATTGCTCCTACCTTTAAAATCCCATATATGCTTATAATGGTTTCAAATGATTTATCAGCAATTACAGCAACAATATCTCCTTTTTTTATACCATAATCTCTTAACTGTTTTGCAACAAAATTAGCCTTCTCATTTAATTGTCTGTATGTAACACAAGATGTCCCATTATTCAAGGCGATTTTTTCTCCATTTATCTCAACTTGGTTTTCAAACATTTTTATATAGCTATCAGTATATTCAGGATAATCTTCTTTAGCATTTCGAGCAAACTCCATAATTCTACTATCTATATTTCCAAGTTCTAAATCAGAATAAAATTTATCCGGATATATCAATATTTCGCCCAATATATTTTTGAAATACATATTAAAATTTTTAATTGTATTTTCACTAAATATGGCGGCATTGTACTCCCAAACCAATTTATAACTATCTTGTTGCTCAATAGTACTTAAGATTAAGTCAAATTTAGGAATATTTGTGTTGATTTCTTGAATATCACACAAGTTGCCCTCTAAAATCAATTTAGGTATCTCCATATTTTGTTGTGCTAGCACTACATTTATAGAAATATTCCCACTTATTTCTTTCGATACACTCTCAACTATTTTATCAAACGATATGTTTTGGTGTTCATAAGATTCATAACACAGGTTTTTGATTCTATTAATAAGTGTATAAAATGTCTCCTTCTCTTTTACTGTAATTTTTAGAGGCAATGTATTTACAAACATACCTATTAAATCGTAAGTATCCGGATGAATTCTCCCCGCTATTGGGCTACCAATAATAAATTCTTTTTGATTTGTAAAATTCTTTATAAATATAGAGAATGCACTTAGCAATACAACATAATCTGTAGTATCTAATTCTTTAGCTATATGTTTTAATTTAACTAAAATTTCATTATCTAAATAACTTTCAAACAAATCTCCTCTTTTATCATTTTTAGCAGCAACATAATCCGTCTTTAGTGATAATACTGGCACACCACCTTTGAATTCATTTATCCAATAGTCTTCGTCTATATCTGATATAATCTCACTCTGCCATTTACTAAAATCTATATATTGTATTGATAATTCCTCCAGCTCGTCGCCTGCATACAATCTACTAATATCATTAAATAGTATACTAGCTGATACACCATCAAAAATAATATGGTGAATATCTAAAATTAAATAAGATGCTTCTTGGGTTTCTACTACTTTAGCCCTAATCAAAAGTTCATCACGCTCAAAATCAAAAGGCTTTATAAAATCATTAATAATAAATGATAATTTATCTTCTTGACTTTTAATATGATCAATAGAAAAATTATAGTTTTCTAAAACCTGTTGATAATATCCCTCTTCTGTATTATAAAATCTAGTCCTTAAAATTTCATGCCTTTCAATCAATTTGTTAAATGCATTTGAAAGCCTAATAAAATCAAACTTTCCGCAGATTTTTATTACATATGGAATGTTATATGTCAGTCCAGGTTGTGCTAATTCTGTAATATATATTCTTTTTTGAGCACTACTCATTTCACTTGTTTTTTCACAAGTTTTAGGAATAGAGTTCAATGTATATTTAGGATAATTTTCTATTTTCAACGCCAGTTCTTCTACTGTAATATCCACTAACTCTCCGAAAGGTATCTTTATTCCCATTTCTTTTTCTATGGAATATTTCAACATTGCAACTTTTAACGAATTTCCTCCATATGTATCAAAACTATCCGTTATGCCTATACAATCATTTTTTAAAACAGTTTTAAATATAGCAAGTAATTTTTCCTCTACAATTGTACGTGCACCAACAATTTCCATACTACTAAAATCTGGGGTCGGCAATGCATGTCTATCTAATTTCCCATTTTGATTTACAGGTAACTCTTCCAATTGCACAAAAAATTGAGGCACCATATAATATGGAAGGTTTTCTTGCATATGAGATTTAATACTTCCCATATCTATTCTTCTTTTATTACTTTTAATATATGAACAGAGAACTTTGTCCCCATTCACTTCTTTAATAGAGATTGCTGCATTTTGTACATCAGGATGCTCCATTAATACAGAGCGAATTTCTTCAAGCTCCACTCTATACCCGTGCAATTTTATCTGATCATCTTGTCTTCCTATATAGAAAAATTCTCCGTTTGCTTTTCTATAACCCATGTCTCCAGTGCGATATAGAATCTCGTTTTCATTATCGGGATTAGTAATGAATTTTTCTTCCGTTAATTTCTCTTGGTTCAAATATCCTTTAGAAACTCCGCATCCACCAATACAAATTTCACCAATCATTCCATAACCGCATAGCTTACTTTCATTTAATATAAGCATATATGTATTTTTCATGGGAGTTCCTATTGTAATCTCCTTACTATTTTGAGGAACATTATAAAATGACGTAAAAACAGTAGCTTCTGTTGGACCATATGAATTGGTTATTGTTGCCTCTCCCTGAAAAATATTATTAAATCTTGCTGCTATAGTAAACGGTAAAGCTTCTCCTGATGTAAAAATCATTTTTAAAGATTTAGGCTTATATTTTGCAAAGTATGGCAATGCTATTTCCAGTGCTGATGGAACAAATGATGTTAACGTAACTCCATTCTTTTGAATTACTTTCACTATTTCTTCAGGTTCTTTTTCGTATGCCGGTGGCAGTAAAACTAATTGAGCATCACAAATAAACCATAAAAACAATTCCCATATGGAAAAATCAAAAGTATAGGCCATTTTTTGTAATATAACCTCATTCAGTCCACAAAACTTCTCCTTCATATTACAAAGAAGATTTACTAAACTATCATTTTTTATAAGCGTACCTTTTGGCTTTCCGGTCGTACCAGATGTATAGATTCCATACACTATTGATGTACTGTCAAATTTTGATTTCAATTTCTCTGTTTCATTATATATATTTAATAAATCATCACTGATTCTTATACACTTTAATTTTTCATGAAGATATGTACTCTTAGTCTTAGAACCCACTAGCAAAATATCGATTTGCGAATCTTGTATGATATATTCGTTACGTTTTGCCGGATGATTTGGTGCTATTGGTATATATGCTGCCCCACATTTTAAAATTGCGAATATCCCGATTATCATTTCTAGATTTCTCTCGGTACATATTCCTACCAAATCTTTTTCCTTAACTCCATTTTTCTTTAAATACCAACATAGGGAATTGACTTTTTTATTAAGTTCTAAATATGTTATTTCGTTTTCTTCGTATATTACAGCAATTTTTTCTTTATTACGCCCAACACTTTCTTCAAACAACTGCATGATATGTTTTTGAGCATCTATATATTCTTCAGTTTCTATCATTTTTAGTTCTTGAATTTCTTTTTTGCCCAAAAAATGATTCTCACCAACATGATTTTTAGTATCATAGGATTGAAGGATATTCTCAACTCTTGCATGAATTATTTTTATGCCATGTTTATTAAAAATTTCCGTATTATAGTTATAATTCATGATTAACATACCTTCTACAACTTCCATACTAAATATCATATCTGCATATGGACAATTTACTGGTATGTTTTTATCCTCAGTATCTATAACCAATACATCAATTTTTTGATCAGGAAGAACCTTTTCCTCACTAACTTTCATAGTTTCCATACCATTTTCCTTATCGGACAAATAATATGCTTTTCTATAAATATCGTTCCCTTTCATAACATATGTACATACACGATTCGTTTGTAACACTTTTGCTTTATAATAGACCCACAATGATTCCGCAGTATCTTGTAGATTAGTTTGCTTTTTGTAGCAACTAACCATAGATAGAGTTTTTCTTTTATTATTAGTAGTAGTCCTTACATTTCCAAAATATTCAAAACAATTGTCTACCATATATTTTCCTCCATTCGCATACTTATGCGTGCCCATTTTATGCTCTTATTTAAATATATCAAAAGTCCGTATACCTTTTTCAATCAAACCTTTAATATTGCAAACCCTATCCTTGTAAACTGGATACCCAATTAGTAACTTTGTTTCAAATAAGTTTACATATATTTCTCTCGATTTTTTTGCATTTTCAATCCTCTTTATATGTTTTTCCACTTCCTCAAACTTCACGCCTAAAGCACCATGAAAATTTATGCTCATCAATTCAGAAATATATTTATATTTTGATTTATATTCCACATTAATGAATTCCCAAAAATTGATATGGTATTTTTTCTTTACAGACTGCAAAATTGATAATTCTTTTTCTGAGTTTTTACCATTCATTATAAGCACAGGTAAATAATCTAAAAATGGACCTAAGTTATAACTATAATCTTTCCCCATATATCGCCTGTCTTCTTGCATTAATAAAACAGGTATTCTCCCTTCAACATTATGCAAACCATTTGATATGCACACATACTTTGCAATACTAAAAATCACATTCCATATATTAGATTCAATCATTTTGCGTTCATCATTATTTAATTCAACTTGTACAAATTCATATCCCGCCAATTCTTTAAAACAATTTTGAGTTGCATATTCTTCAGCACACTTTATAAACTCTTCAATATCTACACTCTTATTTATCAGAATCTGGGGCCTTTTTTGAACCTCCTTAACATAATCCAAAAAATTTGTTCTAACATCTAGCATTTGCTTTTTTCCCTTAAGTGAATTATTAAGTCGCTCACTGAATAACAAAGTACTTGTTTTATCCCAAACTGCATGTTGTGCAATGATATACGCACTTGTAAGCCTTTCCGTCTTTCTTACAAAAATGATTTGACTCAATCTACCAGCCGCAAATAAAATTTTTTCTTTCCTATTATATAGTTCTTCTAAAAAAACGGTATATTTTCCAAAATCTACATAGCGCATATCAACAATTGGAAACTTCTCATTTCCACAAGAATCATATATACATATTCTATCGCTTTCTTTTTCTGAACTTAATCCACTTCGTAATACACATTCTGAAGAAACCAATTTTTGTACTGCGGATATTAGCTCTTGATCTGTATATATACCAATAATGCTGCATTCTTCAAACACTACACTATTTTTACTCTTTAAAAATAATTTCTGCATTTGTGTAGGTGGATAGGAGCAAATCACTTCTTTCAACTCATCAGCAAAAAATAATTCATTCGTTTCCAGTATCTTCTTATCATAATTTGAGATTGTATTGTGAAACTGTTCAATCCTCATATTATCTCTACATAATGGTTTTATTACACTATCAACAATATAATCTGGACAAAAATTTGAATGCTTCAACACCCCCCTTATTTTCTCCCTTATAATTTCATTTAAATTTTGCACAAAGAGTACGTTTATTTCTCTGTCGTCAACACAAATCTTTTTTACATAACTATCTCTTTTCAAATCTTCCCATATAAGTTGAGGAATAGATACGATTGTTTTTTTATCTATGGCTTTCCGAATCCCAGTTCTAATCTCCATACAATGTAATGTTAATTTCGTCAATGCTTCACCATATCTCCGGCCCAGCTCTTCCATGTCCTCTCGTCTATGTATGCTCTTCTCATATGTAAGCTCAAATGAAAGGCGGCCTCTTTCTTCCAGTCCGTTGATGCTCACCGCCATGCTGTACAGGTTCTTCCCTGATACCTCTTCCCCTTTCGGGTCCTGGCTGATCCGGAATCCTCCTTCCAGCTCTCCCTCTTCAAATCTTCCGAGGTAATTGAACACGATATCCGGTTCTTCTTTTCCCAGGATCCCCTGATACCATCTCAGCATCCCATATCCGATTCCATGGTTTGGAACTCTTCTCAGTTCCTCTTTCACTCCCTTGATGGTCTCTCCTGTTTTTCCTTTAGCTGACAGCACCACCGGATATGTGCTTGTGAACCAGCCTACTGTCCTGTCTACAGCTACCCCTTCCAGGATGTCTTCTCTTCCATGGCCTTCCAGGCTTACTGCTATATCTTTTTTCCCTGTCATCCCACATACGGCTTCCGCCAGGGCGCTCAGGAGCAGATCATTGATTTCCGTATTGTATGCTCTTCCGGCCTTATACAGCAGTTTTTCAGTTACTTCCGGGTCCAGTTCTACCTTGACTGTCCCGATACCAGTCTCCCCTGTCTCCGCTTTTTCCAGTTTTCCACGACAGATCTTCTCTTCTATTTCTCTCCAATAAGATTCCTCTTCTTCTAAACGGGCACTTCGGGCATAGCTTTCCTGCTTACGGCTCCATTCCTGGAATGATGTCGTCTTTGCCGGCAGATGTATCTCCTCCCCGGCTTTTCCCTTCCGGTAGCCGTCCATGATATCCTCCAAAAGGATTCTCCATGATACACCATCCACTACCAGATGATGGATGCACAGCAACAGCCAGTCTTTTTTCTTTCCATGCACCACTGCCGCTCTCAGCAATGGCCCTTTCTCAAGATCAAAGCTTCTCTGCACTTCGCTGCAGATCTCTTGCAGGTCCCTTCCTGACTGTTCACACTCTACATATCCATAAAGTTCCCCGTCTGCGGTTCCCCTTATCATCTGTTTTCCATCCCGATATACACTTCTTAACATATCATGATGAACAACAACTTCATGCAGTGCCCGTTTTATCGCTTCACCATCGATCGCCTCCTCTGTCTCCAACAGGAATGACTGATTGAAATGCCAAGGTTCCGGCAGGTCTTTGCTGAAAAACTCTCGTTGGATCGGTGTCAGCAGTACTTCTCCCTGTACTTCTTTTTGGGTCTCCTCCTCTGCTTCCCCGGCTCCGCTCAGTTCTTCCGCTATCCGGCTCACTGTCTTTTTCTGCATGATATCCCTTACATTTGCCTCATAGCCTTTCTCCCTAAGGCGGGATACGATCCTTATCGCTTTGATGGAATCTCCTCCCAGTTCAAAGAAACTGTCGTCCGCTCCTACATTGGTCCCGCCAAGGATCTCCTCAAATGTCTCTGCTACTGCACACTCTGCTTTTGTCTCCGGTTTCCGGTATGCGGCACTTGACTCCGCTTCTGGTCTTGGCAGCCGTTTCTTATCCAGCTTTCCGTTCTTGGTTACCGGCATCTCATCTAAATAGGTTATATATGGCGGCACCATGTATTCCGGCATCTGCTCTGATAAGATCTGTTTCACTTCTGCTGTGTCCAGTGCTTTCCCTGTCACGAGATATGCACTCAGGTATTTCCCTGTCCCGTCATCCAGTGCCACTACGGCAGCCTCTTTCACACCATCTATCTCCCTCAAACGGCTTTCTATCTCGCCAAGCTCGATACGGAATCCGCGGATTTTTACCTGTTCATCGATTCGGCCCAGATACTCCAGGTTGCCATCCGGCAGCCAACGCACCAGGTCGCCTGTTCGGTATATCCGTTCTCCCGGCACATATGGGTTCTCTATGAATCGTTCCTTTGTCAGTTCCGGTTTGTTCAGGTATCCCCTTGCTACACCGTCCCCTCCGATACATAATTCTCCCGGCATGCCGATCCCGCACAGTTTCTCTCCCCTCATAACATATGCTGTTGTATTCGCTATCGGTTTTCCGATTGGAGTCTTCCCTCTTTCTACAACGATAGGATAATGCGTTGCAAACGTCGTAGTTTCTGTCGGCCCATATACATTTGAAATCTGAAGCTTGCCATTATGGCTGCGTAACATTTTTACTTGCCCTTCAGATGTTGCCTCTCCCCCAAAAAGAAGCTGGGTAAGGCCATCAAACACTTCTATATCAAGATTCAGCATCTGATTGAACAATGCTGTCGTGATAAACATTGTGTTTACTCTACGTCTGCTGATTTCTTCTTTTAGCCGCCATGGTTCCGATAAAGTCCCCTCATCGGCTATATGTACACTTCCACCATTCAGCAGTGCCCCCCATATCTCAAATGTTGAGGCATCAAAGGCCAGTGTTCCCATCTGGAGAATCCGGATATCATCAAAATCTACATAATCCGTATTCTTTACAAGACGCTGTATGCTCTTCTGCTCGATCATTACACCTTTCGGTTCTCCGGTCGTCCCTGATGTATAAATAATATAGGCTAAATCTTCTGCAGCACTTTTAGTCTTTTCCGGCCTTCTTTGTTCTCGCTTGCTTGCGGTCCAGTCTATATACTCTAGCCCATCTTCCAAACCACTTTCATTCTTTCCGTTTCCTATAATCGCCTTGCATCCGCTGTCTTCCAGGATGTATCTCAGTCTCTCTTTTGGATATTTTATATCAAGAGGCACATACGCTCCTCCTGCTTTTAATACTCCAAGGAATGCTGCCACTGCCATCTTGTCTCTTATGGCTTCTACTCCAACGCGTTCTTCCTTCCTCAGGCCCTTTTCCAACAGCCTCTCAGCAATCCAGTTTGACCTTTCATCCAATTCTTTATAAGTCATACTTCCCTCTGTATCACTGACTGCCATTTCCGTTAAGTGTTTTTGGGCCTCTTCTGCAAAAGCCTCCGCAATCCCTATTGCTGGGTAATCTTTCTTAGTCTGGTTAAAATCTTCCACCAGCCTTCTCTGTTCTCCTTCAAACAGCGTCACAGCGTCCTTGAGCTTCCTATCCGGATTTGTTACTATCCATTCTACGAGGCTATTATACCTTTCTGCCATCAGCCTGATGCTCTCTTCCCGGTACAAATCCGTACAGTATTCCCAGTTCATCGTATGTTTTCCTGCATGTTCTGTCACGCTCAGTGTGATATCAAACTTGGCTATGTCTTGGGCATATCCAATCTGTTCTGCACTTGCGTTCCCCAGTTTCAGGTGTTCTTCTTCTCCTATCTGCATTGTGAACATCACATCGAATATCGGGTTTCTGGATGTATCCCTTCCCTTTCCAGTCTTTTCAACAAGCATTTCAAATGGGTATTCCTGATTATCGAATGCCTCAAGGCATTTTTCTTTCATCTCTGACAGATACTCCTGCACAGTTTGCTCCCTGTTCATCTGACAGCGCAGAGCCAGCGTATTAACAAACATGCCTATCATCTCTTGGGTTTCCGGATGAGTCCGCCCAGATGCCGGGCTTCCGACTACGATGTCCTCCTGGCCCGTATATTCTCCGAGAAGGAGTGCATAAGCAGACAGGAACAGCATATATTCTGTCAGTTCATGCTCTGATACGAATTCCCGGACCTTCCCGCTTACTGCATTGCCAAGGGCGGTATCTATATGATTTCCCCTGAAACTCCTTTGGGATGGTCTTGGGTAATCTGTACGCAGTTCCAGTTCCGGGATTCCGTCCTGATACATGTTTTCCCAATATCCCTCCTGGATACTGTAATCTTGTTTTTCCAGCCATTTGCTGTAATCCTTGTACTGGAAGTGTAGCGGCTCCAATGTTGCTCCTTCATAAAGGGCTGAAAGCTCCCGGAAGAATACTCCTGTAGATCCTCCATCAAAGATAATATGATGGAAGTCAAACAGGAGATATGTGTTGCCACTGTCCGTATGTACTACTTTTACCCGCATAAGCGGTGCTTTTCCAAGATCAAATGGTTGTACAAATCTACCAACTATCTGGTCAATTTCTAAATTGCTTGATAAAAACTCTTGTTCTACTTCAAATCTAACATTTTCTATTATACTTTGCATAAATTTTTCTTTTTCATAATAAAATTTAGTTCGAAAAATACTATGCCTATTAATCATTTCTTGTATTGCAAAACGGAATTTTACAATATCTATATGTTGTATCACAAGTACGATTGGTATATTATATAATACACTTTTATTATCATTTGACTGTATAGTAAAAAGACGTCGTTGTACAGAATTCATCGCAAATTTTTTGTTTGTATTTATATTCATTTCTTCGAGATTAACTCTCTTTTCCTTATCAAATAATTTTGCAATATTCTTTATATTTTTTTCTTGAAAAATAATTTTTGCAAATACTTGTTTACCTGTTTTTACAGACAAAAGATTAGCTAATTGTGTAGCTTTAATAGAATGTCCACCTAGAGCAAAAAAACTATCCACAGTACTAATCTTGTTTAATCCCAATATTTTACAAAAGGCAGCATGTACCATTTCTTCTGTTTCCCCATTGGGTGAAACATATTCTTCATTTATGATTAGATTAGATTCATCTAAAATCAACTTACTTTTATCCAGCTTTCCATTTGGTAAAACAGGAAACTTCTCTAATACAGTAATAAAACTTGGAATCATGTAGTCAGGAATTTTTTCTTTCATTTCTCGAACAATTTTGCTCCTATTAATCTCATTACCTATAATATAGGCACTCAATCTTCTGTCTTCTCCATTTTCATAAACTGTTACCACCGCATCTTTAATCCCATCAATAGATTTTAAACAATTCTCAATTTCTCCTAATTCTACTCTGAAGCCTCTGATTTTAACTTGATCATCGATTCTCCCAAGATATTCTATGCGTCCATCTGGCAACCATCTAGCCAAATCTCCAGAACAATACATTTTCCCTTTTCCATAGGGATTATCAATAAATTTTTCTTTAGTCAATTCATCTCTATTTAAGTACCCTTTAGATATACCGGCGCCCCCTATACACAGTTCTCCCGGCATTCCGATTCCACATAACTTCTCATTTTTTATGATATGCACTTCGGTGTTAGCAATTGGATACCCTATAGTAATTTGTTCACCTTCTACAAGATTTGCATAAGTAGCACATACCGTAATTTCTGTTGGTCCATATAAATTACATAATTTGTCACGGCCCATTTCACTAATACTACAAAATTCGTTCACTAACTTCTCATCTAACTTTTCACCACCTAAATATAATTTTTGTATTTTACTAAACAGATGAATTTTTCCCGTACTTTTCATAAATTCTGTTATAACTCGTAACATAGACGGAACTATTAATGCATGTGTTATTTCTTTCTCATAAATTATCTCACTGAGTCTACATGCATCCTTTTGTACTTCCTCATTAACAACCTGCAGACATGCTCCGCTAAGACCACTACAAAAAATTTCCCACACCGATCCATCGAAAACATATGTGAAATTTTGCAAAAGTTTACTATTCTCATTGATATTTCCTTCTTTAACTTGCCACTGTACCATATTTAATAAATTTTTATTATTAATTATCACCCCTTTAGGATTTCCAGTTGTGCCAGACGTATAGATAATATAAATAGAATCTTCTGGCTTATTAACACAAGACAGATTTTTCTCGTCTTGAAACATTTCATCATGTATGCAAATAGTTGCTAATCCATATTCTTCTAAAAATTCTTGATGAGAAATCAACAAGAGCTTAGCATTTGCATCCTTTAATAAATATTTTTTCCTTTCCAATGGGTAATCTGGCAAAATAGGTAGATATGTGCCTCCTGCTTTTAAAACACTATAAATCGCTATAATCATTTCAATCGAACGTTTAGCAAGAATTCCTACCACATCATTAGAAGAAATACCATATTCCCGAATTTTTTTGCGATTGAGTTTGAATATGCATTTAATTCTGAATATGTCATTGACTGTTCCTCAAATTCTATTGCTCTATTTGTCGGATATGTCTTCACTATTTCCTCAAATAAGTCAACAATAGTTCTATCTTCAAATTCACTCTTGATAGGACTAAAACTATTTAGCAATTGAATTTCATCAGGAGGTAATAATAAGATATTACCTATACTTACATCTGTGGCATCACATATTCCACTAAGAAACATAGCATATCGATTAACATATTTTTTTATGATTTCACGATTACAAAATTCATCTCTAAATTCACAAGTAGCAAAATAATTTCCATCTTTTTTTTCTATTATTAAAGATAAATCAAACTTAGAATCGGAAGTATTTATAGGTAATATTTCCATCGATAAGTCTTCAAAATTTATCTTTTCAAAATCAATTGTCTGATAAGTAAATACAATATTGAACAAATTTTTACATGGCATTTTCAAATTTACATTGGAAAATATCTCTTCCATCGGATAATCTTGGTATCGATATACTTGCCAAAATTTTTCAGCAACCCGCTCTACCAACTCTTCAAAAGTCATTTTTGCATCTACTTCACATATGATAGGCAATGTATTAACAAACATTCCAATCAAATTATCCATTCCCGGTAAATTTCTTCCATTAAAAGGTGTTCCAACAGCAACCTTATTTTCTTGATTTTGCATACTAATAAAACCTAAAAAAGCAGAAAACAATACCATAAATTCGGTTGTACGTAGATTGTGGCATATCTTTTCAAGTTTACTTGTATCAATTTTTAACTGTATTTTACATAAATCGCCTTTTCCGCTATTCCCCATCTCCATATATGGTAATAATTTTGTTGGTTCAACTAATGTCTGGTATTCTTTCTCCCAAAATTTTCTATGTTCAGAAAAATCTTTTTTATTTTGCCACGAACTATAATTTTTATATTGATATTTTCCATTGCTCAGTTCCTTACCTGAATAAGCTTCTGATAATTCAGTAAATAGAATTCCCAAAGAAATTCCATCACAGATTATATGATGAATATCCAATAGCATATAATCCTCATATTTTGTTCGAAAAACATATATTCGCATCAACGGTAACTCTGTTAGATTAAAGGGCATTATATATGTAGAACTTAAATTCATAATACTATTTTGATCCATATCCATAACCGGAACCAATTGAATATCAATTTGCAAATCATCTACCACGTTTTGATAAAATTTTTCATCATCACTTGAAAAAAATGTTCTTAAAATTTCATGTTTTTTTATTAATTGATCAAAAGATTTTTTTAATCTATGCAAATCCATAAATCCTTCAAATCTAATCAATGTCGGCACGTTATATGCAGTATTGTCCCCTTGCATCATATCCAATGCATATATTCTTTTTTGAATAGAGCTCATTCTATATTTTCTACTCATCTCTTTTTCCTCCAGACTTTCTATCGAAAATTACACGTAACCAAAACAAAATCTCCACACAAGCAAACAACCTTCCAATAATCCATAAAGTTTTTAAACCTCTTCTCATAATACACCTCCTTTATAATCAAATCTTATCTACCTGTCGCCTAAATTCATAATATTTGATAATATTTGAATTAGTTTTATATATATAATATTATCATTTTAAATCTATTTATGTCAAACTAATTTTATACTTATAAAACTTTTTCTAAATCAGTTTCTATACATATTTATTCTTCTTATAATAGGGTAGTGGGAGAATAATTCTCTCGCCCCTCCCGTTGAACCGTACGTACGGGTCTCGTATACGGCTCTACAACTTATATTCCAACTTTTACTAAGTAATAGGATAAGGGATTGAGCAGACCAGCTCCATCTTTTATCCTATTTTCAAGTAACTCTTTACTGATAATGAAATTCACTACGTTCATTCCACTTCTTCTGTACCAACCAAGTCTTGAATTCGCAGCTTTATGAATATCTTCCTGACTAAATCCATTTCGGTTCTTCCATTTTAAATAGCTTAGGTTTCTGTAGATGGTCTTCGGTTTCTTCCATTGCTTCATGATTATCACTCTTATTTTGTGTCTTATCCACTGCCCGAGCTCTTCCATAAACTGCTTATCTAACTTATCAAGATAGATATTCGAACATACGACTGAAAGAGGTCCTCCTTGCGGCACACCAGTGATAGTCGCTTTCTCCAGACCATTTTCCATTACACCTGCTTTCAGATATTTCCGAATCAGATTCAATGTGGTACTGTCATTTACTTGTTCTCTTAGTATCTGAATTAATTTATCGTGATTTACCCCTATCGAAAAACTGCTCTATATCTATATCCACTACCCATTCATATCCATCATTCAGATACTCCAATGCCTGTCTGATGATGGCATTGTGACAGCTTCTCCTTGGTCTAAAACCATAGCTGTAGTCACTGAATATTTCTTCATAAATATCCGATATAGGCTGTGCTATTGCCTGCTGGATAGTCCTGTCAAGTGCTGTGGGTATTCCCAATGCTCTTTTCTTACCATTGTCTTTTGGAATATATACTCTCCTAACTGGTTTCGGTATATAGGTTCTGTTTCTCAGAGATCTTCCATGGTCTTCGTCAGAAAGTCAGTGACTCGACTCCCTCTTGTCCCCTTATAGGGCTAACGTAACGATGCTACAGGATTCACTTTATGTTACGGACTGCTATTTTGCACCTGTTTCTCACAGGCATACCTCGCTTCAACACAATCAGTCACCCAAAAGCATTGGAGGCTTGCTACAAGGCTCACTGGCAAGCGGATAACAGCTTGCAGAACACACGACTTTCACCAGTAAGATTTGTGCCATGCTCGGCACACATAAAAATGGGGCTGTCGCTTTAACGATTAGTAAATCGTGAAGCGGCAACTTCCTGTTTCTTGATTTTTTCTATATAGTTGCTCTGTTTCTACTGAAATGGCAGCTTTTTCGTAAAAAAGCCATACTTTAATACAGTCCAAAATCGGAGTTTTAAAAAATTTTGGATTTTCTAAATTTATGCACTCTTCAAAGGAAATAAATGTGTTCCTGTTTTCCCTTTTTGTATCTTGTTATGAAGTTTGTTTACATTTTTTGCCATTGCAAGCAAAACACTTTCGGCAAGAACATTCGATGTGCCACGACTCAAATATCTGCGAAACTGCATATCCTGTTTCATCTCACCAAAAGATCCCTCTGCCTGGATGCTTCTGTTGATTCTGAGAAGAATTCCTTCATCAGAAAGAATTCGTTCCAAATCTTCTTCCCGATATTTCAGAAATGTTTTTGCTACAGAAAGGACTTTGTTTCGTTCTTCTATTGGTATTTTACAGTTGTTCCCTTTGATACATTCTTTCTTGTAAGGGCAATCTTTACATTCCTCACATTGATAAATATTTTTTTCACTGACATATCCGGTTTTAGATTTAGAACGTCGGACATGTGTAAATGACAGCTGTTTCCCATTTTTGCAAATATAAGAATCACTTTTTTCATCGTAAGCCATATTTTCTATACGGCCGATGTCATTTTTATAAGTTCTCTTTTTTGATATTTCATAATTCGATGGTTTAATAAATGACAGCTGCTGATTTTGATCCAGGAATACATAATTCTCTTCGCTTTCATATCCGGCATCTGCAATGATTTTTTGATACTTGAACGCCAGATATTCTTCTGTTTCCTTTAAGAAGGGAATCAGTGTGGTGGTATCTGTAGGCTGAGGTCCGATCGTCAGCCATACAATGTATTCGGAATCAACTCCATGCTGTAAATTAAATGCTGGCTTTAACTGTCCATTTCCCATTGCATCTTCTTTCATCCGCATGAAAGTTGCATCCGGATCTGTTTTGGAATAACTGTTTCTTTTCCCACAGATGTGCAGCTTCTTTGTGTATCCTTTCAGACGTTCCAGATACACTTCTAATGTTTCGATACTCTTTTGTAAGGGAGATTTTCTCTTTCCAATTCCGTGCACAAATTTAATGTTTTCTTCCTGTTTCAAGGCATACAGTTTTTTGCGTAACCGTTTTACATGTTTCATTTTTACTGTATCACCATGGACAATCTGAATACCGTAAAGCAGCTCGCATTCTGCAATGAGAGCGGCGATTTTTATCAGTAACTTCTCCTGGTTTTTTGTGACTGCTTTTTTCCATACAAATGTATACTTATTGCTACAGGCTTCCCTCTAAAAGATACATGAAATTAATATCCCGTTTACAGTTAAGTTTCATAGAACGGGAGGAGTAATCACCATTCATATAAGAATATAAAACAATCTTCAAAAGAGTTCTTGGGGAAACTGTACTTATTCTTTCATAAGTAGAATATAAGTCAGTTAAATCCATAGCCTCCACAAACTGACTCAGTAACCGCACAGAATCATCTGCTGGAATGATTGTTTCCAAATTTAGAGGAAGTTTTAGTTGATATCCTTCCTCATTCAAAGTATAATCTTGATGTAAATATATAGGTTTTCGCATACTTATATTTTACACCAACAGCCAGACTTTTCGAAGCCTGGCTGTCACTTTTTGCAAGAAAAGAGGCTGCGCACTAATTACTTAGTGCGACAGCCCCCCCTTTCTTCTATAAATTTCTTATTCATCTTTTCTTTCTAAGGATTTCAATACAACGGGAAATAAATACTATTAAAATCGTCAATGCTATCAGTGATACAATCTCCTTATAATTCACCAAAGTGCAACATACCGCAAATATCAAGATACCTGTAATGACTCTTATAATTACTTTTGAACAATATGTCTTTTCTTCGTTATCAAGTTCCCTGTTAGCATTTTCTACCATGGAAAACCCTAGAACTAAAATGGATATTACCAAAATGAGAATCTCTGCACTCTTTATGAGCATTGAGCAGATTAGCGACTCATAACACTAACCTCTCACAGATCCTTACGTGGTCTTTAGGTCAATTGCCCTTTGCCGGGTACACAGCTGAATTTTACTATTAAAAAATATTATCATTGTCCGTACAACAATCGAACGCAAGCAACGACTTCAAAAACTATCTAAATGTACGCTTCTCCTGCACAATTCTCAATAATATAAAAACTCCTGAAAAAAGCAAAAATTCTGGGATTGTATGCAAATATATCGCCATACCTGAACGGACCATAAAGTAACACATCACAGGTGGTTTATTTTATATGAGAATGCCAACTTAATAAATACCGATAGATACAAGTAGAAATGGGCTCCTTTTTATAACTTACCATTCTGCTTCTATCCTATTTCCTTAATATTCATATTATCTCTAGAATTTTTCACCTCTACTTCATCGTCTAAAAGTGCATATTTCTCACAATATTTTAATTTGTTATGTTGAGAAATTCCAAAATGTATAAAATCTTAAACCTAATAGTATTAATTACAGATTTATCTTGCAATGGACTCTTTTCCATAAACATTTGAGGATCATTATATTGCTATCTATATCTAAAATATTTATATAACTGATACATTAAAAACCCACTCACTATAACTTTCGTTGCAATTCCATATTTTAAAACCTCTAGAACGACTAAAAACAAAATCCCAGCAATCACAATTTTCTCTTTTTTCTTCATCATAATCAGAAAAACTCATACGCCAACTGAGAAGATACACTTGCAGGTACTTTCATCCCTTCATCTCCTGCCGTCTTTACTGTTGTCACTCGAACAAGGCTCTGCCTGATATCATAGTCTGCACTTTTTAGGGAACCTTCTGCAGTGTAATAGATCTGTTCCATCATGTATTCCGGAAAAAGCGTGCAAATACGGGCACTTGCATTCCGGAAATCCTCCATATCTTCACATACCACAATAAGTTGTACTTTTACCGTTCCCTTTTCTTGTAGTTGTTCCATATAGGTACGCAACGCACGTATCTTTCGCAAAAGAAATCTTTCCCACTCTTCTTTTGTAAACCGTTTATAATCCACCCGTGAAAAGATAGGCTCTATGATGGTTATATAATTCTGTCCGTTTATCTCATGCGTCAACTTTGCATTGAAAGTAAGCCGTCCTTCGCTGTCCCGACAATCTGGCATAAAATCAAAGGCTTTTAAATGAGGACTTCCCATTAATTCTGAACTGACCAGGGAAGTCGCTGCACGTTCCAAAATCTCAATGGGCGGTATCATATCTTTCTCTGGTCGCGCATCTGTATTCATTTTAAGGGCTTGATAAATCACTTTTGAAAATTCCGGTGTCGTGGAATAAAGCACAATGTTGTTTCCATTTAACTGATATACAAATCTGCGCAGCATTCCCATACCGCACATCTTTTTTATGCGACTCAAGAGTGCATCCCGGTCAATATTCTTTGGCACATTTTTCTTCGGCCAGTAATTCCCAAAAACTTTTACAGTTGCTGCTATCACTTTTGGTATTGTATACCGATAAAGGGATACGGCATACCCAATGTATAAATCAGACAATGCAAATTGTTCTGTATGATAATAGCAGGCAATCTTGTCCAATGAGTTCCGGCGATCTGATTCCGGTACACTAATCTCCATCTCCGGAAGATACGCAAACAATACTTTTTCGCCCATACTGGCAACAATATCCCTTGCCGCCCTGTTTTCTCCTGTATTCTGCACGTCTATACCTCCTCGTCTTCCTCTATTACTTCACCTTCCACTGCGTACTTTTCTTCCCTCTGCTGTTCACCACTTTCTGCTTCTTCACTCTCTACTTGATTATCTTCTTCAGTAAGCTGTTCAAAAGAAAGCGCCTGAAATACTCTTGCTTTCAAGGAATGCTCTTCTGGATTGATATAATAAATCGTGCCCATATATTCCATTCCCGGAACAATTGCAAAATTATGTTTTGAAGAAGGATATTCCGCAAATACCTGGATATCTTCTAATCCGTTAATCTGTCCAAACCAATTATTTTCCCGTTTGGAGATGCACCGGATTCTTACAATATCCCCTTTATGATATTTTTCATTTAATTCCTGACTTTCCCAGGGATCCTGCACCAGTTCTTTTCGGGAGCACGCAAAATAATATACTCCATTTTTCCGTTCTACTCGGTCTGTTACAAGTACATCTACAATATCCCCATAAAAAACTTTACCCCTAAGGTTTTCCGTAAATGTCTTCTTCCAGTTCCCAATATAAACAAATCCTGGGATTCCTACTCCACAGAGATCTAACCATACCCCGCTATCTACCTGTTCTCCGTTTACATTCTTAGTCTGGATTTTCAAGACTTTCCCTTTTACTGCAACAGGTGTATTCTCTTTCATATTTCGTTCCAATACAGCCTCTATTTCTGGTCTTTTTTCCAATCTGGCTTCCTGATGGCTGACATAAACAATCCGATTTGCATTATCAATGCTCATGATACGTACACAATAGATGTCATCCAATTTCTGTGCACGAAACTTCAGGTCATAAGGTTTTCCGCTAATTTGGTCTGCCGGCATAATGACCGTAATATCTTCATCAATCAGTGATAAATCTCCGGTCACAGAATCCGCTTTCGCAAAAGACAGCATCATGTACTCTCCGCTTCTATATGCCTGTTCATATTTTTTCATCTGTCCGGATGATACCGCAACTGCCGGGCGGCTGCCTGCTTTCTGTAAAAATAAATCTGCAGCATTTTGTAAGGTATTCATTTCAGTTCCTCCTTTTATTTGAATATACTAATTAATTTTGTCATTCCAAATACGAAAATAAATAATAATACCGGAATCGTAATTATAAAAAAAGATATGGCAAATCTTTTCAGTTTTTTGTTCAGCTTCGCTGTTGCAGCAATGAAGATACCTATAATGATAGAAATCAACCCAATAAAAAGTGACCACGCCTTTATTCCTACTAAATGTTTATAAAAACCATTTGCAATGCCTCTTAACAGACGTTCACTCAATGGTCCTTTTATTTCGATTTCATCTGTAGCTTCAAGATCTGCAAACCCATCTTCCCAATTCTTATGTATGCTTTCCTGCAGCGAATCATAAATATCATTTTCCTCTGCATCTTTTTCCTTTGCATACGCCGTTTGAGGCAGTAAAATTAGGATTATGCAAAACATGAAAAGTAAGTATCGGATTTTCTTTCTCATAAATATTCCCTCTGTTCCAGCATCGAAAGGAAATCCAATTCTTCATCTCCACTAGAAGTTTCTTCCTGTTCTCTTTTTATCTGCGGGGAATTTTGTTCGGGGACTCTTTGCTCTTCTGAAAACAATCTCATCATAGGGTTTCCTCTTTCTATATCCGGTAACAAAATATTTCCATCTGCACATAAGCAGAAGCGTTGTTCCAGCTCTTTTAAAATATCCTCATATCCAAATGGATTCAGAATAATCCCTTTTAATGTTTTTCCATATCCTCTTTCATATATGAGTTGCTCTATATGAGCAAAAAGTTCTGCCTGTGATTCTACCGAAATCACAGCAAAGGTGTCTTCCGCAATGGTGAAGACATTTCCCAAATTCATTTCTGAAAACATATCTGCCAACTCATTCGTTTCGTTAATGATTTCCATACTTCCTTGCGAACACACTTTTTGCCTATAGTCTTTTTCTCTAATCGCTGCGATTAAAACCTTATGTTGTTTCTTCTTAAGCCGTTCCAGCATATGGCAGAAATATCTGCGTCCGGGAAAATTCGTATCTGCATCAAGATAACGATTATAAAGACAGATTTTTTCATTCTGAACAGACTGGATTAAGATAGCTAATATTGCTGCTGTCTTTACCACAGCTGTATCTGTTAAAGAACCGCCTTTTTTAATCGTTTCCATAATCCAGATGCCTGCAATATATTTCCCTTTTATGAAAAGGGGGATAGCGATATGTGACAAAACTCCCGGTCTATTTCTGGAAAATCTCACACAGTTCCCTTCCTTTTCCATAAACTCTGTCTCTGCAATACGCAAGAGAAATACTGCCTCATCTAGCTCAGCAAGCGAACTTGCGCCTAATTTCCATTCACCAGTTTCTCCCCGGATTAACACAGTATGTTCTCTTAATGGAAACCGATGTTTTAATAATGCAACCATTTCCTGGAAAAATTCCTTTCCACTATTGTGATATAGTTCAATCAAATCATCATATATTTTTTCCATCATGCTCTTTCTCCTTAATATTTGCTACCTGGCAGATTACATCATCTAAAAACTGAACTTCCATTTTCTTAAAAATCCGGTTCAGCAGATAATATCTTGATACATGATATTCTTTTGCCACTTCATGTACTGTCTTTCGCCCAAAGGCAATTGCAAGATATCCATATAATGCATGAAGATAACCTACATTGTAGTTTTCTTTAAACCTCAGCTCTGCGCTAGCCCGTTCAAGAAGCTTGCGGTATGCTGTCATCTGCAGCTGTTTCCCCTGTTTATTCACACAAAGCCAATCATTTAATACTTCTTCCTGTGTATCGCGTACTGGAATCCTCTGCATTGCATACCATGCTAATTCCATTCTCTCTTCTGGATCCAGGATAATCTTCTCCCCAGCGTAAATAATCTCCGGCAACAGTTTAATCTGTCCCTCTTCGCAAAAATACACATCAGCCAGCTCCATATCTAAGATATCCTGAATCTTCAGTACAGAGTGTAACTGCAAGAAAAATACTGGATATGCCCCTGTACTATATGTTTTGATATGGCATTTTAAGTCTTCTAAATCTTTTTGTATCTTTTCAACTGATGGTGTGTCTGCCATTAGCATTCTCCTCTCTACTTTTTGTCAGGGACTTACTGTTGTATAAAGCGAATTTGTCCGCTCCCCGTATCCTGAAGCAGATAACTACAATTTTTGTCAACTACCCCTTCCACTTCAGATGCGTGAAAACCGCCTTCTCCATGATCCCTTGTTATCAAATAAATTTGTCTTCCTTCCGCTTCTTTCTCTGCCGCAATCTTAATAACTTCGCTACCCGTAATAATACTTCCGTTATAATTGATAATGGTTTCGTTTTCTTCCATTTTATTTGGCTGTGGCGGAGATGAAGTTATGATATCTACATTTGGCTTGGATGTCTGTGCTTGGGATTGTGAAGTGGAAACAGGCACATTCTCTGTAACATTCTCCTGCGCAGGTATCTCTTGCACTTTTGAAACTTCATTCATCTTCTTTTCTGCTGAACTCCCTTGGGGTGAAATATTATCTTCCCCTTCTGTTTCAGATATCCTCTCTTTTTCATTTTGTTTCTGAGACTCTCCTGCCTCTTCGTTCAAAACCTTATCCGTTATCTCCTTGCTGCTTTCTTTCTCTATCTCCCTTGACTGACCATAATTTTCCATTTGCTGGCTATCATCAGGACTTCCCTGTTGATAAATCTCCGGAGTACTAGATTCTTTTGTTTTTGATTCTGTATACAGGAAAAAGCCAAAGAGAATCGCAACCGCTATTAAAAAGGCGCATGTCGTTATAGCAAACATTTTCAAAAAAATTCCATTTGTTTTTTCTTTTAAAAGTTCTTGCCCTTTAAATTCCCCTTTTTTCTTTTCCTGAATTTCTTTCTCCGTTTCTTCTTGCGAAAATTCTTCTGTAGCAATTGGAAATAATTCTATGGTATCCTTTAAAAGTTCCTTGTCGTCATTTCCAAACCCAAGCAAATCTGAAATATCCTCATCAATCAGTTCCTCTATTTGAGGTTCTGCTTGCTTTTTCATTTCCACTTGTACTGGTTCTTGTATGGAAGGCATCTTTTCGGATTTTTCCTGCTCTTTCTTCTCCTTTCTTCTGAATAAATATCTTTTCTTTTTCTGCTGTTGTTTTAAAATAGCCTGATATTCTATATCGTCCTGAATAATTTCCCGTACTCTTTGCGATAGCCTTTGAATAAAATACAATTTTTCTACCAGTTGCAGAGATTGCAATATATAACTGCAACGCCTTTTGATCTCTGCTTCTTCCATTGCTTCCTCTATGTAGGACAAATATCCTTTCATCCTCTCTTCATCTACAATTTCTAGTGTTTTCATGGCGTCTACCGCAGTTGTAATTTGATAATACCGTCTACACTCTTTACGTGTCCTCGGATAGAGTATTCTTGCCATAATATTTTTTGCTGTCGCATCATCTTCATATAAAGCATTCAAAATTCCAGCTGTATACAATACTTTCATGAACCTATCTGCCCGGTGCGATTTTTTTATGGAAATAACAATATTCAAATGATAATCATCCATCAATTCCGCCAATTCTTCTGCAGTATATGGATAATTTGTCTGCATTGCTTCCTGCAAAACCAAGATACGAAATTCACTATGTTCTGCAACATACTGACGTATCCCTTCCTTCCGGTACCGGCTTACGCATACTGCCTCATACCCCTGTTCCTTTGCTGCTTCTACAAGCGCTGTTTTAATCTCATCACCTGCATCATTTGCAAGTCCACAAAGGATATATAATTTTTCCATCTTTTGCTCCTGCATAGAATTCTCCTTTTATTCTTCCAGCGTATCAAGGACTGTACAGGAATTTATTTTCCATCCATCCTCCTGCTGTACTAACTCTATCCGTAAAAGATTTCTGATCCTATAACTTCCGGTTCCTGATACAGTACTCCACACCTCTACGATGGCTTCTTCTCGATCAGGCTCTGTAGCTCTTTGATAAAAGCAATGAACTTCCAGAAGCTTTGACACCATACGTATCTCCGGCTCAGCATCCGAATCCTCTTCTCCTACAAAAGGTACAATCATCTCATATCCTGCCTGGGTCATGTATTCTTCTGTGCCTTCATAAAACATTCGTTCACTTGTGTCATAAGTGTACATAAGTTCTACAAATGCGTGAATTACCTCGTCAGGTGTCATCTCTTCTACGCTGCTCTCTCTTGATTTCTCTGATTTTTCCTCTTTTTTCTGACCAATCCCAGAAAAAATCAAATTTCCACCAATTATCAGAATCAGTATCACAAATATTAGCACAAAAATATACTTTGATTTGAATTTTGTCATAAAATCCCTCCTTCTTTCTTTTAGTTACGCCCAAAACCTGCAAGATGTGTCCGATAATATCCTGTCAATTCTGAAAACTGGCACTTTTTTCCACCTGCATGAAAAAACTGATTATCTCCGGTATATACCCCCACATGTGTAATGTAAGTACCAGCATTATACGTACCAGTAAAAAACACCAAATCTCCCTTCTGCAACTGGCTTTCCGGGATATGTTTTACTGCATCATACTGTGCTTGCGCAGTCCTTGGAAGTGAAATACCCGCAGCCTGATATATTTTTTGAGACATGGCAGAACAGTCGATTCCTGCTTTTGATGTCCCTCCAAACAAATAAGGAACCCCCAAATATTCCTGCATCACTGCATACATCTGTTCATACTTTCCATGTGTTCCGCCTCCCTGGTTTCGATTCATATGAGAATAAACATGCTCTACATACTTTACATCTCCATAACTATTCCATCCAAGCCTTGAAGCCATCAGTTGTGAAAATGCACGTGCTGTAGACTCGGAATGTTTCCCATTGTAATTATCCTTTATATAACCAATGTAACCACCACCAAAATTATAAGACTGCAAAACGGTTTCTATATCAACACCAGCCTCTTTTCCTCTCTCCACCAAACCAGCAAAATACTGAATCCCTTGTTCCAGACTTTCAATAGGATCATCTATCGTGTTAGGTGCATTTCCTGCACTTTCAGAACTCTGCATAATATCTGGATAACGCTCTGCATTGCCACCAGATTCCTGTGCAATCACAGCAAGAAGCAGTTCCACATATTCACTGACCCCATTTTTTGCAGCAATTCTTTCCACATCATTCCGCCATCTCTCTACCATAGGTGATACATTCGCAGTCCCATACTCGCCGTAACCACCAGTTTCTTCATACTCACAGGCTGATAATTGGAACAACAACAGTAGCACCAATATGCATAGCTGTAGTTTCTTACATTTCTTCATCTAGCGTATCTCCTAAAATAAATCCTTGTTTCTCTTTTCCACGATCATGCGTACCTTTGTATGTATAATTTCCTCCGCCTTTTTATAATTTTCTGTGCCTTTCTCATAATCTGGAGAAATAGACAAACTGTCTAATACTTGTTCTGTTATACATCGGGTTTGGAACTCCACTCTCTTTTCAATTTCCTGTTTTCTTGTAAGTTCAGGTGCCCCAGTTTCCCGTAACGTAGCAAAATATTTTTCTGCTTCTATATTGGCTCTCTCTAACGCTGTTAGAGCCACACTACTTTTAAACATACCCGCAGGCGAGAACACTTTCTGCAGCGCACGAATACTATCTTGTTCAATTTCTTCCTGTATTTTTTGAACTGTATTTTCTATCTGTTGTACATTTCCCACACCCATTTCTGGCAAGGTCGCTACTTGCTTCGGCACAATTATGATGTCCTCTCCTTGTGAACTCCTTTGATTTTTAACAGAAACCGGCGATACAGCACCTTGTTTTGGTGTATTTTCTACCGCTGGTTGTCCCATCGTTTGTGCAGCACCTGAGTAAACGGGCGTCTGTGCATAAGCATCTACAAAATTTATATCTGTCCCAATTCCACTGCGTTCCACTTCTCTTATAAATCGAGCTTTCTTTCCGGCCCATCTTGCAGTATCGGATGCCGCAATGCCAGCAGATATGATGCCACTTCCAACTGCGGCCCCTGCTGAAGTTCCAGCTGTAACACCCATCATAACAGTTCCCGGCTGCATGAACATGGCTGCTCCTCCAAGCATTGCACCTCCTGCAAAAGTTCCCACCGTCGCCGCTGTTCCTTTCGCTAAATTTTTTGCTGCTCTCTTTTGATACAGTTTTGCCATTTGTGCATTGGATAGTGCATTTCTAAATTCTGGCTGTTCAAAATTATTAATGTTTGCTCTCTTGCAAAGGATTTCCGTCTTTTTATCATCAAATGGTGTTGGCGTCGCACCTGCCATACTACCTTTAACCGCCTTTGCTTCATTCCGAAGCTGGTTTAAATTCTGCATCTGGCCAGCAATCTTTTGTTCTGTTTCCGAAGCACGCAGTGCCATCTGTGCCCGCTGTTTTTCTAACTGCCTGTATTCTTCTGAACCACGCTCATAATTTAACATTTGACTTTCTGCCCGCTTCTGTTCTGTTTGGAATCCTGCTTTTTGTACTTTGAGTGCATCAATCGTTCGCTGTTTCTGTTCCATGCTCTTATCAAGATCTCGAAGTATTTGATTACGGCTTAAGGTTTCTCCATTTACATCACCGGAAACATCTGTTTCTTTCAGATCCTCAGGTACATTGTCCTCCTGAGTTTCCATTTCTTCTGGCATTTCTTCCTGCACTCCAGCTTCTATATTCTCATTTGATGTTCCATTTTCTTCTATGCCTTCTTCCGCTGTTCCTTCCACTTCCGGTATTTCTTGATGGAATTCTCCCCTAGACTCCCCTATAGTCTCATTTTCTCCAAAGCCTTCCTCTTGTACCGGTACACTTTCAGATCTTTCTAAATCTATATTATGATCAGAATAAAAAGGCTCCTCAGAATATCCATCCTCATAATCTTCCACTGACCGTTCTTCTGGTCCCCCGGCATCTATTGCTGATGTATCCAGTTCCTCTAAAGAATTTCCATCTCCAGACGATAATTCTTCAAGCGTTCCCTGACCAGTCCCCCTCAGTATTGAATTCTGACCAAAGCCTCCAAGAATTGAATCACTTTCCTCTTCATCCGCATCTGCCATTTCTTTATGTGCCCGGCTTTTTTCTAAATCAGAACGAATGTCTGCACCACGTTTGATTGCCCCTTTTGTCTTTCCTGCAATTGTCCGTCCCAGTGCTAAAAGTGCCATGGCACTGAAAAAGCCGCCTCTTTCATTACTCTGTACACCTAACAGCGCTTTAATTCTATTTCTTGCAGGAATAATGAGCATACACATGATAAGTTGTATGAAAGCAATTCCTTCTATCACATCAGCAAGCATCATACTGGTCAGTAATGGAATCAGAAGAAGTACCGCATCTAATACTGGCGTAAGCACATTGGACAACACCGTCATAATCCAGCTATCCATCAAATTTTTTTTAGGGCTCTGCATCAGACAAAGAATGGGAAAAGCTATAAAACATACCAGCATATCTATGGCAATCGCAATATATATAATTGCAAAATATAAAGTAAGTCCCACTGTTCCCAAATACATCATGGCATCTATAAAACGTCCAGTAAATTCTGCATTTAGCAAAAACGCATTAGAAAGAGAAAGTTTTGCACCATCGGCAAGCATCACCCCTGTAACCGATTTTAACCCATGTAAAACCACATCTCTTATATAAAGCACTACATCAAGCAAATACGGCATCAATGCAAGGTAAACAAATTTAACTGCTATCATGTACAGATTCGATTTTATCTGTTCCCTATTCTGGGCTGTGTGACCTGTCCATGCACTTTTAGCCAAAATCGATACAAAGTAAATTCCAAGTAAAACAAATACAATACTACGAAGTAGTGCATAACATACGCTTGCAGTCACTCCATATGGATTCCCACTCCTTAACTCAAAAGCATAAATATTGACGCTGTTTGGTTTTCCACTTCCAACCCTCCCATAGATAATTCTGTCAATGCCAGCACCCATCTTTCCTTCTAATAGTGAAATCAAACTGCTGGTTGCATTTCGAATCAATTCAGATGCATATTTTTCTACAATCCCTGGATCTTTTGGTTCAATCTGCTGTGGCGTCTCTCCTGCATCAATATCCTCCGAATAAATAGACTCATCTGCATGATCCAGCCATGGTGATTTTTCCGAAAAGCGGTTCTCATTCGCTTCATCGACTTCATTTGTCAATTCATCTTCGGTTGCATACACAACCAAGTTTCCTCCGGCTACAAATACTATGCATAACATCACCAAAAACAGCCTTAGCCTATGCTTTCTTTTCCTTTTCATGGCACCTCCTATGCATACATTTCCTGAATAATGCGAGGATCGGTTTCCACAAAAACTGCCTCCGCTGTTTTTAGATAATCAATCTTACAGAAACATATTTTGCCATTGTCTACAATGCACACCTCGCCTTTTCGGTTTTCTGAATTATCCTGCGGATCACCACCAAGTTCTAATACTCGGTCAATCTGTCCGTTTGTTAAATTCAATGCCTCCTGTACCCATTTACGATCGGAATAGGACTGTTTAAATACAAACTTTGCCGCCGACTGTTTCAATAATGCTTCGGTTTCTCTACAGCAATCATAATCTTTCAATGCCTGCGTTGCGGTCCAAAGAGATACTAAACGCTTACGTGAGGTACGTGCCACATAATCCAGGCTTGCTACTGCAGATTTCATACCAAAATTCTCATGTACCTCGTCTACAATTACGGCAAGACATTCTGTTTTCTGTGGATTTGTTGCATTTGTCTTAATAAACTGTTCATTTAAAAAACTTAAACTTATCTGCCTTGCAATCGGTCGTTCCATTTCCGGAAGCTGTGAAATATCAATATTGGTAAAGTGTTCATTCTCTTTGATTTTGACCGTACTTTGTCCGTCATAGTAGGCCTTACTTCCAACTATTTTTTTAATCTCAGCTCCACAAGAACAATTTCTTGTCCCACCATCCCACTCTTCTCGCGAGTAAAATTGAATACATTCCGGGCAATAATAAAGTTCTTTTACCCGGTCTTTCAGGCTATCAAGAATAATCCGATATGCTTTCCTATGTTCTGCAATCCGGTTCCCTTTATTTTTTTCCAAAGCTTTTTTATAAAAATCGGTAAGAACTGGCATTTTTTTACGTATCTTTCCACTTGTTATTACTCCATTTCGCAACCCCTTTCCAGACTCATACAGCGATTCCACTACATTGTCATAAATCCCTCTTTCTTCATACATTTCTGTAATAATATCTGTCACAATTCTTTCTATGTGCGTAACAAGAGAAAATTCTGCAGGCTCTTTATTTCCCTGAATTAACGTCATCATATCTGATTTTGCATTTGCAATTTTATCCTGTAAGCGAAGTACTTCATAGCTTCCATTCAATTCAGACCATTCTTCTTCCTTATCAAGATCAAAAATATTCATGATATTTCCAGCATTACTCTTAATCTCAAAATTCGTCCCACACATAATGTCTGTAAGCATGGCGTACTCCCCCCGGTTTCCCTTAGACTGTGAATCTATGCACACAAACCGATATCCATTCTTAGTGATATAGCGGGACGCAAGTATCTTCATACAGGCAGATTTTCCTGTTCCTGTCATTCCGGCAAATACCATGTTGTAGCCATTATGTTTTTTCTCATACACATCAAACGCTACCGGCATTCCCGTGTTCATATTTCGTCCTATGATAATTCCGTGTTCATGAAAAAAACTATCTTGTGTATGGTTGAATATACTTGCAAGACTAAGTTTGTCCATGGTATGTCGTTTCAGTCCTGCCGTTTTTGCCGGTCCTATTGATGCAGAATAGCGATACATAAGTGGCATTCCCGTCAAATAACTTTCTGCCTGTAAGGAATAACAACAGGATAATGTAATTCGTTTCTCTTTTGCCAGATTCCGGAACGCATCGGTTCTTCTGTTTAACTGTTCTAAACTGTCTGCCATGAGAACAAAAAGAAAATATACATGATAAAGACTATTATCTCCCGTTTCAATCCGTTGCGCCCAGCTTTCCGTATCTCTTAACTTTGCATTTAATTTTCTTAATTGGTTTCTATCTGCATTTTTTTCTGCAGTAATCATATTGGTTTCAATCTCTACAATGCGTCCATCCAAAAGATGACTGGCTCTTCCTTCTCCCAAAGGTTCTATAAAAACAGATGTTGTTACTCTGTCAAAATTAAAAAGAGAGGGAAAAGTAGTCGCAAATACTGTTCTTTTAGGCAAGCTGTCAATCGTAAGACTTCTCACATAAACATCATGTCCGGCATCATGTATAACGGTATAAGACAATGGATTTGGATTGATTCCATCGGGACAAACAATTCTTCTGGCTTCCGATATTTTTTCCTTCTTCTTTTCTTTTTTCTCTTCTGGTTTCTTTTCTGAAGTATTCTTTTTGGTATACATCCTAAGGATTATGATTATCGCTAATACCAATGACATAAGGAGCAAAGCTCCTATTCCAACAAGAAAGCTTTCTTTATGCTGTAAAATTATTTCTCGCATGGTTTTTTCACTCCCTTTCTTGGTTTCATTCCGGAAGCAATTTCCTCTATAATTTTTTGATTTGCCTCACGTTCTAATTCTTTTAGTGATTCTGACGTGACACAAATACTGTCATATGCCATCTGTACGATATCCTCTACTGTTGATTTCGATGCTGAAACCGGATGTGTATACCGTCGAATTTCCTCTAAAAGCTCTACTCCGCTCATGCGCTTTGCATGTACCCCACAATTCCTCAGTGCTGCTACATATGCATTTTCTTTTGTTTTTAATTGTGCCTCTGCACGTTGATATACTTCCTGTTCCTCCAAAGACTGTGAGGAAAAATCCACCGCATTATACTGCCAATCAAAGATATAGATTTCTTCTCTTTTTGCCTCTGCATTATCTCCTGATATCGTCGCCATATATTGTATCTGTGCATTCAACTGTTCAATCTGATATCCAAGAGAAAGTAATTCCCTTTGTATTTCTTTCAGTTTTTCGTAATAAATGTTATAATCTTCTAATATCAGTTCTGGATTTTCAGACTCTTCCTTTAATTCCAGATAATCCAAATTCAACAGATATCTCTTTTCCTGAATACGGCTCATCTGTTCTTGATAATCCTGGATCAAACTGTCCAAGTTTACGTTTCTGGCAGATTGTCTGAACTGTATTGGATTATTATCCAGAACATTGAAAAATGTAATATAGCCTCGTATTGTCTGAAGTTTCTCCTCAACTTCCGCATCCCCAAAAGAAAATCCCTGACATTTAATTGCCCCGATAAATCGTTTCCCACCATCTGATACCAACATATCTTCCGTCACATCGCAAATCGGAACATATTCCATAATATCTTTTCGTTGAAATTGAGAATAATCCACGTTCTTTTCTACAACAACTTTCTTTTTAATTCGCAACAGGTATATGCCTATTCCTGTAAAAGCAAGAAGGAGCAGCACAATAGCAACTGCTATTAACTGGATATTTTTTACTAAATCTGTAATCACCTGCATTTTGCCGCCTCCTTATACCAACAGTTCTGCAGTCATTTTAAATAGCCCTAGCCAAAACGGAATGCTGAACAACATAATTGCAATCATTCCTTTCAGAACTGCCTCCTGTTTTATCTCTTCTTTGATAGCAGCATTTTTGGTAAAACAGATTTTCAATACCATGTAAAAGATAGAAAATACAATTCCCATAATTCCTACCGTAATTCCAAGTTGCGCAGAAGATGCCCCAAGGTCTTTTAATGGTTCACTCATAGACAGCTCCATATTTTCCATATAATTCCATGGATTTAAATCTTTTGTCTCGATACCACTAAAATCAAAAGGATTCCCCTCTTCTTTATTTCCACAGCCACTTAACGCAAGCAAAAGCACCCCTATTAGCAAGACCAATATCATTCTTTTTCTTCTCAAAGGCTATCTCCACCTCCGTCCTCATTCTTTGTATACAGTTCCCTGTGAATCTTGCGGTACAATATTCGGAACAAAAGCTGGTCTATTGTGATTCCTCCTCCATTTAGGAACAGTACATCTACCGGCAGCCGCACCATGACAATCCCCATCATGGTCATTGTAAACATCAGCATCAAAGTAATAGCCGGCACCAGCATTCCTTTTAAATTTGCAAACATTATAACTCTGTAATCAAGAATTCCACATAACACAAGAACTGTAGCTTGTTTTCGATTGAAATATCGAAACCACCTATCTTCGCTTTTAAATTCTCCAGGAATAGGGAACACTCCTAATTTAGCCATACCTAATACCTCCAACTAAAAAACAGACTCCGAAGAGCCTGTCTATTTTTCCACTTATAATCCTGTGCCGATTGACTTGAAAAAACCAATAATGCTAAACACTGAAAAAATAACAATACCAGCTAAGCAGATGACCAATGCATGGCTTTTCTTTTCTTCCTTCTTTTGTGCGTTGCTTGTCAGCAACAAGGAAACCGCAGTAAAAATAATGGAAAATACAAGTCCAATTATTCCAAGTGTAAGCATCAGTTCATATCCTGATGCACCAATATCCTGCAATTTCGAAATCAGAGAACTGAAAACTCCGGATTGTCCGGGGCTTTGGGTCATAAAATCCCATTCCGTACCTGATGATGTAAGAAGGATACCATCAAAATTCTGTTTGATGGATGAAAGTCGTTCGGCTATCATAAGTTCCTTCATTGATAGCCTCCTTCGCTTATAAAAATATTGTATAAATCACTAGTGTTTATCCTAACTGAATAATATAGAAAAATAAAAAAAACTGCAAGATACTGAAATTACAGATAGTTTCATAACTATTCAAATGCGGACAAATTCATCAAATATGCTACAAAAACGACTAGATTGAGACAAATTTATTTCTATCTTACATATAAGGGGATGTATGGCGATATGCCAGAAATTTTTACAGATTTGATTTTTTGAATTTTGAACCTCACGGTGAGGTTCTATATTTGTTAACGAACATTTGTTCTGTTCTAGGGGCAATTATGGAATTATCTCCCTATTGCCCCATTGTTTTAACTTTTTAATTTTTCGAACATAAATAGATACTATTCTTCTTCCTCATCATCTGCAATTGGAAATACAAGTATCATATTCGGGTCATCTTCCTTTTGTCGGATGACAAATGGACGTCTTTCACCTACTGACTCTACTATTATATCTTGTTCCTTTGAAAATACAGAAAGAGCATTTTTTAAATGGGACTCATCTAATACCACCCGTTGAATCTCTCCTTCCATAGCACAAAAAATAGATGTTTTCGTTACCCCGTCTTTTCCGCGAAATAGGATATGATTATCATCCTCTTTACAAATTTCAAGCCACATACTGTCCATTGCAATTTCACAAACTGATAAAGATTGAAGTACTTTGATATACGGTGCCTTCCATCTTCCCAGGCTTTTATTTCCTTCAATCAGTTTCAGCATGGGTTCAAGAGGATAATCAACCTCTTGTTGCAGTATCATAACTACATCTGTACCACTTCTAATGCGTAACATTTTGTCGTCAATCCCAAGATATACTTTTTTCTTTCCAAGAAAATTTTGGATTGCACTTTTCAAAATTTTTCCTTCCACAATTGCAGTAATCGCTGGTGCTCCTGCTGAAGTGTCTTCATCTTCTTGTGAATTCTGCGGTTTCTTTAAACTATACATTTTTATATTAGTTGTTTCTGCATACGCACATCTATATCCATTCGTGCTAACAGCAAATATTCTATTTGCAGATGCATCAATTCTTACCGCAACACAATGAATTCCATGCATTCCCTTTTCTGTCCCAAAACAACTAATTCCAAAATTCATAAACTGAGTAAACTCTTCACCACTTATTTCAACTTCCTGCATAACTGTTTCTGATGCTTTTAGTGCCATGACACTTTTCCCGAGTTTTAAAGCAACACGGCTTCCAGCTCCTGTTACAACTGCTTCACTGTCAATTTTTAACTCTATGGCTGCATTCATAGCTGCAAATGCATTTGCAGATGCTAATAGTTGCCGACCATTTACATTAATCTCCGGAATATCCGTTTCCGTGATTACTTCTTCAATATTAAGCGCCCCTATCGTCTGAACTTTTCCATTGAACGCTAGAATTACTGCTCTGTAATCCTCTGCATCTTTACTTTTTTTATTGATTACAAGCCGGATACATTCATTTTCTCCTTTTCCCTTAGACACTGGAAGCGCTATGGACGCTTTCTTCATTGCTTCTGCCAAATCTTTACTATTCATCTTAAATTGATACATGTTCTTATCCTCCTTAATACATTACTACATTTAATAATTCCTCAAAATCCAGCCAATCTTTTTCTTCACGACTTACTTCATTCTTCTTAATCGTAGATGCGATATGTAATATCTTGCTTTCGGAAACATTTTCCTGTAAAGTTGTTTCAAATATATTGGTCTGACTTTCTACTGTTTCTGTACCAAAATTTAACAATTCTAATATTTCGTCATCGCTGATGTGACTGAATTCACTTGTCCCATTGTAATCTGGTACGGTTTCAAATCCTGTCAGTTCAGAAAAAATCAACATTTTTTCATAGTTTATCTCTCCTTTCCCCTGATTATTTCTTTCACTTATGGTTGCCATCATCTGTTTCAGCCCATGCTCTTTCTGTTCACTTTTTTCTGCCACAGACTGTGCTAAAATTACACGTGCATCCACTCCTTTTGCCATCGTAGACAATCCTTCTGCTGAAAATTGCCCTTGGATGGAACTTGTTGCAACTTCTTTGGTAGCAACCAACTGAACTGCATCAATCTGAATTGTACATTCTGATACAAGATAAAAAGTCCGGCACTCCTTTTTCTGATTCAATCGATAGTGCCGTCTGCTCGCCTGCCAGATTTTAATCATGTCATATCCAACTTGATAAAAAATAATCGTTGGATAGTTATAATCTTTTCCATGATAACGAAACGCAAAATCAAGTCCTGTAGAAACACATTTTGCATTTGTAATAAATACTTTTGTACCTTGTGAAGCTTTTTGGTGCATCCACTCTTCTCTTTTCAATGCCGGTGGATTTGCACTTTCTAAAACTGTGACTTCACTTTCCCGCAAAGTACACTCCTGTTCCAAAATTTGTTTTAATCTGTATGATATTGCTTCTTCCCGATCACCAGTAAATTCACAATAAATAAAACAATTTCTCTTTTCCTCCAATTCCTTATTTACTATATTTACAAGTGCCTGTTCTTTTAACAATAATCTCCCGTTTTCAATCAAATAGGATAAATCTGCTGGCTGAGAGACTTCATCTCCATTTGCTGGAGAAAGTATCGCTTCTCTTTTATAAGGCATATCTGTATAAGATAATGAAAACTGAAGATAGCTTCCCATTAGAAGACTTCCTTTTTCTTCTTCTTTCATATATTCTTTTATAACATCCCTTACCCGGTGGTATTCCTCCCGAATTTCATCTTCAAGCGGAATAATTTCCACATTTTCATATAAATTGGGAAGAAAACGACTAAGATCAGATATGTCAAGAAACAAAGCAGTGTCCAATAAGAAATCTGTAAATATCAATGGAGATATACCAGGCAAACAGCGCGTAGGTGTTATGACCTTCCCTCTGGTCATTGTATGATACTGCCCCTTTTCCTGTATTTCATACACAGTTTCAACCGAACCATACTTTTCGACAAATTTCCTTTCACCTGCACTCCCATATTCATAGCCTTTTCCTTTCATTCTTGCCGGATCCAATCTATAAAGTGCATAAAACAGATCTGACGCATATCCTGCAGCAATTGTTCCTGTCAAACACATTTGTTTTTTGCTTGCTTTTATCAAATCGTGCATTGCATATCCCTGTGCACTGCCTCCTGCTTTATAATCCTGCACTTCATCAAAGACTGCCAAATCAAAATATCCTTTGAGATATTTTTTGATATAACGTGTCATGGAATATCTTCTCGGTCCCACAATCTCCATTTCTTCTACTTCTTCATCTGTAATCATATTTTCTTTTTTATATACCTCTTCTCTTCCTCGCATAATCCAAACAGATTTTCGTGCTTTTTTTGCCCGGTTCGAAAAATGTGAGATTTTTTTCCATTTTTTAATTTTCTTTTTCGGTTTCTGGAAAAAAATTCTGTTATCCATCTGTTTTACCGTAGGCGCCCATAAAACCGCACCACAACATCTACAAAAATGGTTCACGCTATTTTGAACAGCAAAATCTTCTGGCGTAAGAATTTTCAAATAGCCGTTCTCGTCATACACATTTCCTTCCGCATGAAGAAGAAGTTCTCCGCATTCTGGGCAAATGAGACCAAGATATCGTTCCCTCGTTTTCTTGATTATCCTGTTCCTTTCTCCGCATTGACATATACTTCCCCTTCCACCTGAAACCACATTCTCACAATTTCTACATATAGGAATACCTGCTGTCTTCTTTTTTATCTGATTTGGTACTGGTATATAAGAATAAGACAACTTTCCTGAATCCTTACTGATGATATAAAATTCCTTTCCCTGAGCTTTCTTTCCCTTTTTTCTCAATTTTACAAGTTGTGCCAGCTCCTTTAATATTTCTACTTTTGCATATGGCACTTCCTCTCGGATGGATTCCGCCCATTTTTCAACCAGATGAGGTGGACACATAATAATTGTTCTATATTTTATAAGAGAACCATCACTATAGATATCCTTTACTGACATTCCAGGGTGCTGCTTCCTATATTGTTTAACAAACCAGCCATCAACAATCCCCATTCCCTGAAGCGTTTTTCCAGCCCCCATTGATTCCACAAGAAACACATAGTTCCCATATGTAAGGCGTTCCAATGCTCCATTGATAATTGCTGCTTGCTGCGGATACGGACGCTTAGAAATAAAAACTAACTCATCCACTTTTTCTTTTAATTGACTAAGTGGAGATAATTGGGTTTCTAAATTGCGGACTAGCGTATGCCCATACTTTTCAAAATAGTCATCCATATCGCAAAACTCCAGAGCATTCTGCGGATGTACTGCAATCTTTATCTTTCTTCTTTTAAGTCCTTCTTTTACCAGAGCAATCAGATCATCATTTGTCATTCTACACTCTATAATATCTGTCTCTTCTTGCAATTCAAAACTACCGTAAATGTCTGCATTTGCATACGTCAAATGTTTTCTGTCCAGCGCACATGTTACCAAATATGGAATCCATTCTCTCAATAGTGGTAATTCATACGCATTCATAAAATATGCATACATCTCCTCTTCCTGATTTTCCTTATGAATAAAGAGATATTCTTTATTTACCGATTTTGATATACAAACCCCTTGGTAAATATTTTCTCTTCCTGCCGGTATTCGCGCTATGTAAGTGTCTGACTCAAATTCGCCTTGCACAGATGCCACTATTTCACCATTTTCAATAATGCGAGTTGGTTCCGATCTCAAACCAATATTCGCACATACTCCATTTACTGCCATCTGACTCCTTTCATAGCAGGATAAAAGCAATAAATCTTTATTCACAATAACTGCATACTCCAAATGCGCAAATACACTACCTGCCGTTACTTTTAGCATCTCTTTTCCTCCTTTTACCTACTTCCATTCTGCCATGCGGCTAAATAGAATGAATATCCCCACTATCTTCCACAATACTAAAGCTGATTTTTGCATATTTTCGTACTGCTTCGACTACTCCTTGTTCACTTTCTCTAATTTCACTTTCTTCTACGTTTTTTACAACACCTCTCTGCAAGTGTAAATCTTTTGTTTCTTCCGAACCAACAATACCCTGACCTGCTCCTGAAATAGCCATCAAATACATTTGACCTGCATTCGGCATAATAGGAGGTCTGCTTAACCTGTCAGACATATATAACTCCTGTTGCGTTATTTCCTTTACAAACTTCCTGAGCGAACTTTTCTTTACATAATTTAAGGCTCGCTCAAAATGAAATTCCTTTGTGGTAAATGTTGTAATTCCAGTTGCAAATGACGGATTTACCTTAATCCGGTTTCCTTGATAATCCATTGGCAGCAAAGAAATCTCTTCTACTTTAGGAAATTCAAACGCCACTTCTTTAGATTGGTCCTGGTTTTTAACCTTTTTATCTTTTTTTCTTCCAATCAATACTACCTGCTTCCATTTTTCATATTCCTTTTCATGAAACCGAAAGATTTTTTCTACTGTCAACCCGGCAGTCCAGACACGTTGAAATTCTTGATTTGCAACCACTTGATAAGGTACGATATATACAAGAACTGCGTCTATCGTCAAATAAGAAAGTAATTTGTTCAGAAACAAAATCTCTTGTCTTGTTTCGTTCAAATCGCCATATGGCGGATTTGAAAAACAAAAAGAAAATGCCTTGTGGCTGATGATAACATCTGTTAAAAAATCACCCCACAGGCATTCTTCTACATACGGATTTAAAACGGTTGTATCCGCTGTTTTTTGATTTAGATCAACACCATATATCTTTATATTTTGGCGTTTTTCCTTTTCTGTTACAATGCATACTGCATTTGCATCTCCAATAGATGGTTCCAGGCAGCAAACATCTTCTTCCGGAAAATCCAAAATCTTTGCAATCATTCTACAATGTTCCGGATCTGTATAGTATGCTCCCAGCTTTGCCACATTTTCACGCGTCTGAAAAAATCGGCTTTGTTTTTTTACTTGTTCATTCAATAAGTTTTCCTCCTTTTATATAGTTCCTGATTATTTTCCACATAAAAAAAGCACCATAAAATAGGTGCTGTTGTCATGCATAACCTGTTTCCAGGAATTCATTCTATTATACTGCCCAAAGACAGGAATTGTAAATAAATCAGGTTTCTCTTAGTTTATCATTGTTCACTCTATTGTGCAATCCCTATTAAACAGATGCTTCACTCTCCCAACTTTTCCATCTGAAAGCATTACCTTAATTCCCCTTGTATGTATATTTTTTTTCGTCAGTATCTTTTTCACTGTACCTGTTGTCAAAACCCCTGTCTTTTGATCCTTTTTTAAAACAATCTCAACCTTCATTCCTACTTCTATATTTTTTCGATACATATGTTCATCCATAACAATATTTCCTCCTTCACATTATCATAGCAGATTTTTTCTTTCCTATGCAATACCGCCACCAAAACTGTTTGTCTCATAAAAACAGTCATTCCACCTTTACGGTTTAACTCGTCTCACACGAAAACGAAAACCACCCAACTGCTAAAAAATGAATTTGCAAATCAACCGTTCATCGTATATAATTACAAATTAGATAACTGTGTGTAGGAGGTGACAAACTATGAGTGAAACAACAAATACAACTGATTTTTTGGATATTTACAGAAAAGCGGCTCTTTTTATTTCGCCGAATATCTTTCAGGAAATAAAAACAAACTATACACGTTTTATCAAAGATCGACAACCTGAACGTTATATTTACGAACATCATTTAAAAGGTGTTATTCCTGAAGCTACTCCTTCACCAGCATTAGATACTATTATTACATATTGCATTTATGTCGCATTATCCCGTGAAAATGTGGAGCAGGCGGTCAAAACTTACAGAGAACGCCGTCGAGTAAGCAAGCGTAATTGGATTAAAAGCATTCAAGATGAAATAAAAGGGAAAATGACACCAAAAAATCCACAGTGTTTACGTAGATATGCAGAAGCTACATATAATACACTACGATATACAAATCCGGATGCTCCCGGAATAGAAGAAATCATGCAATCCAAATTTGAAGAAATTGAGAAATGGCGAAGTGATACTTCTGTTCCTTTAACAAATTATTTTTTTCTCTCCGATAAATCAGTTAAAATAATTGCAACTGCTTTTATTGATGACTTGACCTTCGATTCACTTACAATCATCCAAAATATGTTTGATGGTTCCCTTGAGGGGTTTAATACCAAATACCCTGTTGATTTAACAGCGTATCCGATTTTTAACTATCGGAGTTCTTATATGGAATTTGAACCCGAGCTTTTACAAAATGAAATTCTTCTTCATAATAATTATGAGTTTGAAACAGATACTGAAGATGGTATGGGTGAAATAGAAGTACAATACAAACCAGGTCATTCGCTTCCAGATAATGCTAATGGAAAGCTAACAAAAAAAGCTCTCAAAAATATGAACCTCGAATTACGCCAGAAAGAGCTTGATATGAAAGATCGTGAAATTATGACACAGCTTTTCAACTTAATCAATGGGGAAAATATCAATGATGAATTCGTCGGCTGTGACCTATTAGATTTTACACGACGTATTTTCAATATCAAAGTTCCAAGAAAAAAGCACTATGAGGATATTAATCAACGCCTAATAAAATTGAGTAATTATAACTATACAATCACCTTAAAAGATAAATCCGGGGAATTGATTAAAACGACCACACTTGGTTTGATTAGCTACATCCATGTAGATTTTATAGAAGGTACGATTCTGTTTACACCATCCGAGCAGTTAAAACGTACCTATGTACAGAAAAAGTACATCAATATCCTTTCCTCATCATATAAAACAATAGAATCTGCCCAAACCAGAAGTATTATGATGATTCTTCAGCAAGAACGTCTTGCTGGATATAAAGATAACGCTCTCAGCAAAATTTTTGCACTAAAATACTTTCGGGGACATATGAAACTCCTGAAAATGGGAAATGCTATGCTGGTAAAAGAATTAACTACACATCTCAATATTTTAAAAGCGGAAAATATTATAGTAAAAGATTTTGAATTCATCAATAATGATTCCTCTATACGCATAGATTTTATGCCACTAGAAGAAAAAGAAATTGTAGCATACAATTTTCATTCTGCTCAACTTCTTACTTCGTCTGTTATTGATACTGATTTCGTTGAAATCGAATAAGCAGGGATGCCCCTGCTTATTTTAATTTCTATATCACATCTTATTATCTTATATTTTGTTCGCTTTTTACTGCTCACTTTTTCAAAAAAAGTCTTATGAAATCATTGTCTGTTTTCCTATACCGACTCTTTTCTGTAGGAACTTCCACATCATTTTCTTTCAGTTTATTTTGTCGCTATCTTTTTTTAACGTATCTTCTTAATTCATTTTGTCGCTATCTTTTTTTTAATATCCTCTCTAATCCATTTTGTCGCTATCTTTTTTATTGAAATTTCCATTTTGTCGCTATCTCTCTAGTATAAAAGTAGGATATTCAACTATTTTGTTCGCTTTTTACTGCATTTTTATTTCATTCATTCAATTTTATTCGCTTTTTACTGCTTGCTTTTTTTGTCAAAATTATTTTATTTGCTTTTAACTGCGCTATTTTTCAGATGTTACCACTTTTGTTCGCTTTTTACTGTATCTTTTTTTCACTCATAAATTTAAAAATTTTCCTTGCTCTTAATGGAAAAATGATTTTGTTCACTTTTTACTGCACAATTTTTCTCTCAACTTATAAATTCACTTATTTTGTTCGCTTTTTACTGCTTGCTTTTCTGATCTATACAAATCCCTAAATTTTGTTCGCTTTTTATTGCGTATTTTTTCTGAAAATTTTTTGAAAAATTTTTTATTTTTATCTCTAGTACAAAAAAGCCTTTATTTATAAGGGTTATTGAAACACTCTCACAAAAACCGTCTTTTTTAAACAGAACTATTACACGTCAAATTTGCTTATTTTTCGGGCTTTTTTTAATTTTATTCACTTTTTACTGCTTACTTTTCCGATTTTACAAATAATCTTTTATATTGTAGTATTAAAAATGAGGATAATTTGATTGAACTTCCACTTCAACCAAAAAATCCTCGCTTGATGTTTATAACTGTAGCTTTTCCTGCCAGTTGAGCTACTAAGTACCGATCACAGATAGAATAAAATTATTAATAATGCCGATACTTTAACACCATTTTATATCATTTAATCTATAATTTCAAGTGTTATTACCGTATTGGGCATATATATGTGTATTTGTACTGTCTACTACACATATAGCTATTTTGTCTCTATCTTATGAAAAGAGGTGATACCCTTGAAATTATCAAATTATGCACGTATCGGAAAATCTCCGCTAATTAAAGCAATTGGAATACAAAAAAATCATACAAATACATATTATACCGAAAGCCAGGAGCTGGATCGTGCTGCCTCTGGCTGTTTTTCGTGTCCAAATTATAAAAATATTGAATTTTTAGAGTATCTGCCTCAAGAAACTCAAAATGATGCCATTTTCCAGTGTAATCATTGTAGTCAATGTGTTTATAAAACCGTATATAAAGAACATATCCGTTACATAAATGAAAAAAACCGTTTTGGTAGTGCTAAACGATTAAAAGGAATTGCATTAAAACTTTTTGTAATTTACCATTTCTGTAATCCGGATGAGCATGGTTTGATTAAAAGTCTTTCTCCAAAAGAACTTGCTACATATCTTGGATGTACTGTGCGGTCTATTTATAATGCAAATATAAAATTACAAGAATATGGTTATATTATGTTGTGCAAAGATGGATTTACAAAAAATCGTTTTCATGTAATCCTCGCAGAATACCATACATATGCTTTAACCGCTAAGGACGGCGGTCGGGGATATGCTACTTTTAATCTTGCTTTTCTCGATGAACTCGTAAAACTGGATGATCTCAACCAATTGCGTATTTACCTGAGAACCGCTCTTGATCTTGATACCAACCGTAATCCAGAAAACAAGCTGGTAGCGAAAACCCCTTATTCTACTTTAAGACTTTATCTTCCAAGATATTGCAAACCTAATATTATACGCAAAGCATTATCAGCAGTTTCAAACCTATTCCAGGTCATCTTCTCTGAAGAATCTGTTACTCTTCAGATGAATCCGGATTACCATGGTAAACGCTCATTAGAAATGAATAATGCAGAAAATGCTACATCTTTACGTAGTTATTTTGAAAGCCTTGATGCTGCAATGCAACGTCTTAATAAATCTTCATTAAAAGAAACGGAGGCGAAACAAAACGATATTGATTTCCTAAAGCAGGCAGGTATCGTCAAGCAACAAGGAAAAACCAAAAAGTTTTATGTTCCTTTCCATCTTACGAATAATGATTATTCAGATCTTGCACTACTCGCTTCTACCTATTCATTATCTGCTGTAAAGAAATGTATTAGTTACGTTTATAATGCTTACAAAGCAGACTTAAAATTAAATAGTATTGGTGCCCTGATACGAACAATATTAAAAAACGAAGAGTCAAATGCAGATATTTTATCTCTTAATGTATAAAGGGTTTCTTTTTTGTACCCTTTTTTTCTATTTATGCTTTTCTAATGCTCAAATTTGTTTCTAAATCTTCTTTCAATATAACTTTTTCTTTCCCTCACCGAATTTTATCATCACTGCTTTGATTTTTCTTTTATGTATGAAGAAAAAAATCATCCACATTAAAAAATTTTCATCTTTTTAAGAAAATAATAATCCATAGAAGAATTTTTTCATCTATAAAAGAAAAGATTCATCCACATATGGAAGAAAACCGTTTTTTCAAAACATCTATTTTTATTGTATTTACGGGGATTTCGGTGCCTTAGATTTATCAATTATGTTTTATAACTATGTATATAATTATATATTAATTATGCATGATAATCATGATAGAAGAAAAAAGAACTCTCTTCCCTTCTTCCTATATATGTATATATGCACCAAATAGAATTTATATATGATAGAAAACATTATATCATAGAATTATTCTAAAAAAAAGAAAAACAGCAGCTTTTGCTATTACTTTCGTAATTAACAGAAGCTGCTATTTTTCAAACCTCATACATAATAGTAAGAAAATCTAAATTATAAATCTCTTTGAATTTTTTTACGATCTGATATATTGGATACATGGTTGTTTTAAAACAGTATGGTTCTGTTTCTTTCTCATTGCAATAAAATAATGCCGTATATAATGCCATATGATCATCAAACAACGCCTGTAGATATAGATATTGTTTTTCTTTTTTATATATCGCATAATGCTGTCCCTTCATATCATCTTTCATTAGAAAAAATTTACCCATAGTCACTAAATAAATCAAAGAGTGTTTCATCTAAATTATCTTCCTCTTCAGAAATATCCATAGCACTCTCTTCTACTGTTCCATTGTCCACTTCATTTTTTAGATTTAACTCTTCTTTAAAATCATCCTCCTCAAATGGATTTTCATCTTCCCCATTTTGCCAATCATTAGTCTCTTCCTCTTTTTCAACTATCGGTATCGTTTCCTTTGGATTATTTCGCTTATTAGAAGCGTCTGAAGATAACATAAAAGAATCTGTTTCTGTTACAAGCGATTGATATTTCTCTTGTAACATATTTACTTCCTTCTCAAGTTTTGAAATTCTTAACAAAAGCATTTTTGCGCTGTCTTCAAATATTTCTGGACTACAAGTTTTAATAAGGCATAATAAGACATCCATATATGGATGCAAACTATTTCTTATATTTTCCCGCAATATGGAAAATTGTTCAACCATCCAGTATAACAATTCTGCAGTATATGGTTTTACAATATCATATAGTTTTTGGCAATAATCCTTGCTATTGTTTATATCAGCTTTTCCCTGAGAGGAAAATAATACAATGCCATTTGTAATGCTTTGCAGCATATTATCAACGAATTGCGCTAAATTTTTTCCTTCCTCATATAATTTACGAAGAAGATTCGTTGCTGTTTTTCCATCATGGCTTAAAAGTGATTTTAAAATTTGCAAAGATAATTCATCATCGATTAAACTTAATGACTGTCTGACATTTTCAGCAGACAATATATCGTAAGCAGTAACTAATTTTTCCATGATGGAAAGTGCATCTCGCATAGATCCATCTGCCTGCTTTGCAATGATATTAAGAGCCTCTTCTTCGTAATCTTTTTGCAATTCCTCTAAAATGTAAACAAGCCTTTCACGTATTAAAGAAAGAGAGAGAGTCTTAAATTGATAAATAGAACATCTTGATTTAATAGTGGCAGGTATTTTGTGTAATTCTGTTGTACATAAGATAAATATACAGTGTGATGGTGGCTCTTCTAATGTTTTTAAGAGAGAATCAAATGCGGCTGCAGATAGATTATGTACTTCATCAATAATATATATCTTTTTTTTCAGATTTGTTGGCATATACATAGTTTGATTAATCAGTTCTTTTATATCATTGACTGAGTTATTAGAAGCAGCATCCAATTCCACAAAATCTATAGCAGTATTGTTTAACATGGAACGACAGCTTTTACAGTGATTGCAAGGTCCATTTTCAGTCGGATGTTCACAACAGATGGATCGTGCAAGAATCCGGGCAATAGAAGTTTTACCTGTTCCACGGTGACCGGCAAACAAATAAGCCGAATCAAATTTATTTTGAGTCATCTGTTTTTTTAGTGTAAGGATATTTTCAGTTTGTCCTACAACTTCTGATAAAGTTTGCGGCCGATAGGTAGTATATAACATAAATTCCTCCTGTTATTTTATAATTGAATAATGAATCGTATTAGGTTAAAAAAATCATTTTTTGAATAGCTGGTAACAGCAAGTTTTAAATGATATTGTCCAAGTTGCAATATTTGATAAGCATTTTGTATTGTATATAAGCTAGACAGAGCATTTGCAATTTCCGTATCAGATGAATAAAAATGGGATATCATCTGATAAAATGGGAATAGGATTGTTCTAATTGCCCATTCAGGAGAATTACTGTGAATGTCAAAAAAAGAGTTGGGATCTTTTTCTATTAGTAAATGTAATTTTTCAAGAAATTCTTCTTTTTTTGAAATGTGTGATAATTCCTCAGAAATATTGATATAATCATATAAACTCTCCTTTTTTTCAATAAGATGATAAGGAGCATTAACCAAAAGATACTGGAGAAAATCCCAGTACTTTTCCTCTATTGCCTGTTCTTTCAGGCATAATCGCATGGTATGATCATTAACCGGTCGAAATTGAATGAAAAAACACCGACTGAGAATCGTTGGCAGCATGGACATTCTGTTTGTAATAAATATAAGCGTATTTTTTTCCGAACGATCTTCAAGTATTTTCAACAATTTATTTTGTGTAATATTGGTAATAGAAGATGCATTGTGAATCAGGCATACTTTTCGATCACCTACACTACTGCGCTGGGTGAACTCTATAAGAGCTTCAATATCTTCTACTTTTAAGGCTCCATCGCTTTTTGTTTCATAGAAATCTGGGTTGGAAAGGAGCTCAGCATTTGAGCAGTGTAACATCATGGATATGATATCATACGCAGCTTCTTTTTTTCCAAGACCATCAATGCCAGCTAATATCAAACCAGGAGGAGAAGGAATGGATAGATAATTTTGGATATTTTTAATTGTATCAGGATTTATATATTTATACGTTTCCATCTTGAATATCCTCCTCATTCAGTTCTTTTGCAATATATAAATAATTTTTTAATGAAGTATCGTAAATTGCACCATATTCATTTTGATTTTCTTGCAAATGATAATCTAACATTCCGATTTTGTTATATGCAGCATATGCAATTGATAAGATTAAGGCTTCGCGGAACATTGGTCGTTTACGAGTATCTTCATGAACAACTTGAATCATATGGATAAGAAGGTTTTTTTCTTCTTCTGATAAAAAATTAGTTGTACCAGGTAATATTTCATAAATTTGTTGCATGGTTAGTGCAGAAGGCGGAATTAACATTGCTTCACTAATCATTTGGGCATCAGGGAAGGGGGTATAGAGATTTGCAACTCCAATATTACATAATAAGGAACCGGTAATTAGTAGATCTTGCCGGTAGTCAATATTCATATTGGGTGTATAACCAAATATTTTTTGCGAACGCATAATTTGTAATGCGATACTGGTTACTGCAACGGTTTGAACAAGCAATGCGCCATTATAACTTCCGCTATATTTTAGGCTCAAAGGTGCTTTATAAAATTTACTTCCCAAGGTATTAAATGTGCGATTTAATAATTCCTGATAGCCAGAATGAGAAACAAGACCAATTTGTTTTTGTAAAGTGCTTATGTAGTGCCTTTCTTCTTCAGGAGATAATCCTTTGATGAATTGGTGTATATCATATTCTGTAACAGGTTCTATTTTCCAGCATATGAGCTCTGCTGTGCCTTTATCTTTAAGCAAAATTTCGCCATTCACTTTGACAATTTTACCTTTCAAATGAATATAATCATTGTCTATATTATTTTCCCAAATACGTCCTTCTATTTTTCCGCTTTTATCTTCTAATTCCATAAATAAATAAGGCATTCCAGTTTCTTTGGTGTGACATAAACTAATTGTTTTTAAATAGAAATCTTCTTCAATAGATTCTGTAAAATACTCAGATATCTGAGAAGCATAAATTTTTTTCATGAAATTATTCCTCCTTCTTTTTATCATTTCCTAAATTCTTTGTTACTAAAGAATAATAATCATAGATTAAAGCATTCAATTCATCATCATCAGGATATGCAAAAGACTGTGTGTCAGGATGCTTTAGAAGAGAACTTTCTACATGAAGAAGACGAAAAAGATATATTTCGCCGCAACGTGCAAATATTTCACATCGTTGTAAGTAGTATTGTAGAGAGTACTTTCCTGATTTTGACAAAATTTTCGTTCCGTCTTTTTCAGACTCTTTTATTGTTTTTAAGAGTAAGTACGTATATCTGTCCGCTATCTTGCAGAATGCAAATTTTTGTGATAAACCATCTAAAATATCATCAATAGCATGAAAGTATTCATGAACGAAAGAATCCGGGTGCCGTAAGTCTACAACTAAGGTTTTTAAGTACATGTAATATAATCCATAGGCTTTGTGACGACCAAGCTTTCTGATTCTAAAAGTAGTATCTTTACATTTAAAATCATTAAAATACCGATGATTAAGTTTTACAAATTCATCTGCTATATCTTTTACTGAATTTTTCTCAATATCCGCATCGAATTCAACAAAGTCAAAGTAGTCATTAAATACAGAAGTTTTCATTTCTGTAAGAATATGTTGAGGAATATTCCGCTTTGTTGTATAGGCTCGTGCAACATTGCCTTCTACTTGTTTCCGGTAATGTTGTTCAAGACGTTCATTCTGGATTGCAGAAACATAATATTTTAACGTATCCAATATAAATGCATCTAACGGATAAATCATACTTACTAAGGGATAGCTTTGTTTAAAAACAATGGTAGAAAAATCAAATTCTTTACAGGTATAGATGTGTTCCACGATATTTAGATATTTCATGATATCTTCACTGTGATTAAAACTACGTAGTGTCTTAGAAAGAAGTTCTTTAGGTGAATAGATATCATTTCGTTTTTCCAGGCCACTATCAATGAGATATTGTTCAAACCAATCTGGCATTTCTTCAGTTGACCAGTTATACATTTGAAGCGCGGAGGTGTTTTTTATTAACAATTGTTTTAAAACTAAGTTACACTCCTCTTCTCTTCTACTCCTTATGATTAAATAATTACACCAATGTATAAGAAAAAGATATAAAAAGATTTGATCACTATGAATAATAGAGGCAGTAATAGAAGGATTGCTGCGAAAATAATATTCAGTATTGCGAAATCTTTTTTGTGGAATACAAGGTATATAAAAATCTGATTCTGAAAAATGGAAGCAAAGAATGTTTTGACTTCCTGTAACAACTCGTGCGATTTCTGTTTGAGTACAGAGTTTATTTATTGAAAGATTCTCTGTTGGCATGAGATTTGAAAATAAATAAAAAAAAGAAATATCTTCAATAGAAGAATATTTCTCGTTCCGATTAATCCTTTTAAATTCTTGCCTTATAAATTTTTTGATTGAATTGCTTAATTGTTTATGAGCCTCCACTTCGTTATGATTTAATGAAGGGAATTTTAAATCGCACAACCTCACGGTGAGGTTCTGTGATTTAAGCTGCTCTTTACGCTTTTTTTCTCTTGCCAGAGAAAAAATACGTTCACCTTTTAGCAGATAAGACTCATCAGTAAGTGCTTCATCTAAATTTGCATTTAGATAAGGCACTTTTTCAAATATACCTGCGATGAATAATAACTCGCAGAACTCCTGATATTCATTCATAGATTCCTCCTTTTAAATAAAAAAAGACATCCGAAGATGTCTAACTAATAGTTATAAACCTATTTCTAGGGATTTGACTTTCGATATAATCATATGACAATATCTGTAAGAAATAAGTTTTTTATAAGTATAGCAATTGAAAAGCTATTTGTCAAATTGGAAAAAGAAGAAAATTATAAAAAGTATTGACTCAAAATGCAAAACCTCACCGTGAGGGTCAAAATCATAAAAGAACGTATGTTCTGATTTGCGATATGGTTTTGCCATAACGTCAATAACGTTCAATTTTAATTATTTTCTGCAGTAAGTGACAATTAAAAAAACTATTTCGTAAAATATAAATTTCTTATAAATTTATATTTTTATTATAAAATAAAGTTGAAAAATAAAAAATACTATGCCATAATAAAAACAAAGATAAGATATATGGTTAAAAACAAAAACCTCACCGTGAGGTTTTTGCAAATAAAAGGAGGTTATGTTGTGGCGTATGTAATTGGTGATTATAACAGAAAAGGTGGAGTTGGTAAAACGAGTTCGATTATCAATATTGCCTGTCAAATGGCATTGGAAGGGAAAAGGGTACTTTTAATTGATGGAGATTCACAAATGAATTTGTCCCAATTTTTTTTCGAGGAAGATGATACAATATTTAATCCGGATACCGGGAAAATCCGGGAGGGTGTTGATACATTATATGAAACTCTGGAAGAGGATTTAAATATCTTTAACGTAATTCAGACAAAAGAATATAGTGCGAGACGAAAGTGGAAAAATAAATTTAAGAAGATAGGTTTAAAGATAGATGTTGTATTAGGAAGTTCGGATATGGATTATTATGGACCTGATGAAAACAGCATAGACATATTAAGGAAAAAGCTGGATTTGTTAGATGGGTTTTATGACTACATATTTATTGATTTTCCACCAGCACATAATCTGGTAACTATGATGTATTTGGTGGCGTGCGATTATATTATTGTTCCGATGCATTTGGCAAAAGGATCAAGTATTAATGGATATTTTGACGTGATTGATAAATGTAAAGAGGCGAGAAAAGAGTATGCGAACAAAAACCTGCGTGTGCTCGGATTGTTTTATATTAATGTACAGATGTATAAAAACGATCAGTCAAGTACCTGGAATGAGAGTAAGGAAGATGGGACGAAAGATGAATTAGAAATGTTTGACACGTTGATCAGGCATGATTATAGATCTACACAAATAAGTGAACTGAATCAGTCTCCAGTATGTATTTGCTGTCCGTCAAGTGATGTTTCGGAGGATTATAGTCATTTAGCGAAAGAAATAGAAAAAAGAATTAAAAAGCAAAGGGGAGAATAAAAGTGGCAAAGAGTTTGAAAAATCAGTCATTTAAACATAAAGCAAGACTCCAAAGGGTGGCAAGTGCAACTACAGAAATGAATAGAGAAATTGATGCAGAGGAAATCAGCGGAACGAATGTGAATGAATTGCCAGACGATTTGAAAGAAAGCATTATTCATGTAACAGATGACCAACTCGTAGATGATCCGTCAAATATTAGCTTGTATGGAGAATATGAAGTGGAAGAATTGTCTGAGATTATGAAGAACAGAGGTTTTCAGGGGGTGATTCTTGCTTATCCGGCGGGGGATGGGAAGTATATGATAGAAGCCGGACATAGAAGGCGATATGCAGCAAAAAAAGCGGGGTTCTCAACGTATCCGGTTCTTGTAACGCAAACACCTGAAACGGAGTTTGAACGAGTACTCCGTCTGACCGGAGCCAATTTACATAACAGACCGGAATTAAAGCCTATGCAGATGGCTAATCTTGCACAAACGTTATATCAAGCTCACAAAGAAGAGTTGAGTTATAAAAGAGAAAAAGGGCTGTTAAGAGAGGATGAAATTACTTCATTAAATGAGTTGGTAGCTTTAGATCTTGAAATGACAGTAAAAAATGTAGAGAAATACCGTCGGCTTTTGAATTTGATTCCAGAACTGCAGGAAATTGTCGACAAACCGGAATATCCTTGGTCCTATATTGCGGAAGCAAGTAATTTACCAGTTGAAAAACAAAAGCTGTTAGAAAAGGCAATCTTGGAAAGAGAACGGGGAGGGAAAAAAAACGGACCTACCACTTGGATTAAAACACTGATTAAAAAATTGAAAAATGAGCAGGAGATTGAAAACATCGATGGCATAAAAGAAACGGACAATAGTGGTGCAAGAGTGCGTAGAAAAAATGGGACGAAGGTTGTCTTAAAAACTGCAAAAGAGTTGCATGAAGTGTTGGATAAAGATGCGCTTTTTAAAAAAGAAGAAATTCCGGATGTGATTTCAGTGCTGATGGGATTGAAAGAAAGTATAGAGACAAAAATTGATATTTTAAATCAGGAAAAATAGAACCTCATGGTGAGGGTTTGAGAGGATGGGTACATTCCATCCTCTTTTTACTTAGATTTGGATATATTCGGGCAAAATGCCAAGTAAAAGAATATCATCCAATCCTTTTCCAAAACCGAAATTCCATTTGCAAATATAAGTTTCAAACCCTGCTTTTTTTATTGCATCTATCAGATGATTTTCACATTGTAGGACGGAATTATTGACTAACTTATCAGCATCAAAAGCGGTAGCAATTTTTTGGCAGCCAATCGAATGTAGATAATCGTAGAGTGTAATGCCTTCTTCATCTGTTTCGGATAATTTTGAAAAATTATTCACGCCCGGAATTGAGATAACAATACAGTGCAAAATATAATTTGCTACGATAGCCTTCTTTTCGCCTTCCGTTATAATGCAGAAGTTTGGAGTGTCACGTTTTGGATTATAATAAAATCCAATTTGACTTCCGGCGCGGCATCCATTAAGAAATCCATTGATAACACGATCATTCTCTTTGGAGGGAAAGTACGAGGAAAAATTCTTGTACTTATTTTTTTCTTTTCCGTTTTCATCCATGTCAGGGTGATCCAGGCGGAGCCGGAGTCTATATAAATAGCCGTTTCGATCCGTGAGTGGAAATAACATTCCGGATTTTCCTGAAAAGGTCCATCTGTCAAGGTCATCCTGATAAAAACCAGGTACCCCTTTGAGTGAGTGGTGCTCTTTAAGCAGTTCATTACAAATTTTCAAACGTTCTTCACGGTCAGTAGGAAATCCCTTTGACTCATCGTACCTTTTGATGAGTTGTAAGGATTTGATTTTCCCGGAGAGAATCACGTCTTTATTCCACCCGTCACTAAGAAGTTTTCTCTGATGTTGTTTGCTGAGTTTTAATTGCTGCATGAATGAACGATAAATAGGATCCAATTCGGAATTCTTTAACGGTGGTATTCCATAATTGGGCTCCGTGTGTGGGAATCCTGCGCCTGCATTCGAAATATGGACAAAATGGTTTGGTGAATAAGAAAGATTTTTGTCTTTTATCACATCTGAATACAGAGCAGAAGAATCTTTAAATTCCTTGATGAAATAATAAGTTTTCCCGTTGATGGGACTTGAAATTTCAGGGTCTGATATCCGTCGGCAAACACATAGTTTTTGTCCGGGATAGGATACGGTATCTGGTAGAAATACAGAACACCAATCCGGTTTGCCGCAAATTGCACATGGTTCGGCTTTGGAAACATTTTGAAATGTACCCATAATGATTCCTCCGAGGCTTAAGCCAAGCAAATACAAGTGTATTTGCAAATAATAATGTTTCAACTTGTGAAACAATTGTTTGTATATACAAGGATGGCAAAACAAAATGAAATGAACATTGGTTTTGCTCTGTGTTAAATAAAAAATATTTGAAAAAATCATAACATGAAAAGAATATTCGTATCTTACAGTTAAGGCAAAGAAGTATAATTAAGCGAATAGTTGAGACAAAAAAGAAGTTTTAATGACAAATACGACAAAAGCATACCAGACCCTCACCATGAGGGTCTGGTATGCTTTCTAAATAATAAGACGGATATGCTCTATGTTAAAACTTTCGGTGTTACTGGATAATACACATTGATACAGTGAAGAAAATGCAGGAACATTTAATAGCTCGGTATCGAAGGTGTAATAAATCGGATATTTGTATTGTGTTCGGAGTGCCATGATAGAACTGTGAATGAGGGGAAGTTCTGTTATGCTTTCACATAAAATTAAAATCATATGTGAAGGATATTCGATTTTGTGCTGATCCATCCAGCGTAAAAACAAATAAATACGTAAGATGAAATCTTTTTTGCTTTCTTCGTGTGTCCGACATGAAAACAAAAAAATCGAAATAGGAGAGGGAATGTTGCGGGTATCAACATGATATTTTAAATGGCAGTCAATCATGAATTTGTGATGTCCGATTATCTTACGGACATAATGCTGTTTTTGAATAATGTTGCGTTTTTCTATTCTTAATAAAAGCTGATTGATGGAGAGTAGTTCCATAATTTTGTAATCTTCCCAGTGTTCTAAAAGATTAGCAGATATATCTGTCGGTGTTGTCATATAGGATTGAGCTCCGGGAGACAGGGAATAAAAGCGAAGAGGACTTCCGGGGGTTTGGTGTTCTTGTGTCGTTGTTTTATTGCAATCGCATAAAGAATGCCTTAGGAGAATGCCACTTTTGGTGAGTTTCTTGAGATTTTTGTTATAAGATGGTTTTTTGTAATTTTCATCAAGAATGTGATCAAGGGCGTATTTTATGTTGTATGTATTAAGAAAAAAATATTCTTTTAAAAGTTTCATGATTGTAAAATCCACAGTACCCAAAATCCCTTTCGCATTTAAGAGATCAATTTCTGCATGAGTGCAGTTCTTATTGTGGTTTTCGCAATACATAGAAAAATTTTCTGGAAGGTGAAAGGGAGTGTTATGTAATGATGAAGGAAAGTGCTCTAAATAAGTTGTTATGTTGTTCATAAAGTGTTCCTTTCTCTTTCGAATAAGTCGTCAATAGTTTCGCTTCCATTAGGAAGAACAGAGGATGAGTTATCAGCTGCTTTGGAAGACTTTGGATGAGGTTCTCCTTTTTTGAGGGGAACAGATTCTTCTTTTGTGGTATATGAGGATAGTATATTTTTATGATTTTTAAAAAAGTCTTCAGCGAAAGCGGAAGTTTCATTGTCGGAAGAAACGGTTTTATATGAGGATAAAAACTTATCTATAAAAGCGGAGGTTTGTGCTGGTTCTGGATTCCAATCGTTGTCTTTTAAAAAAGAGACTTTTGCGTGGATTGGAGGAAGCGGCCGTCCGTCTCGGGTGGTAAACAAAGTGATTTCTTGAAAATCACGTAGGCGGATATCAATTTCCTCTATTTTGTTCTTTTGCATTGGCGTTTCCCGAGAAGAATAGGAAAGGGTTGGTGAATCTCCGGATAGAGAGGTCTCGGATGTTGCGTGCTGTTCTTCTATTTTGTCCTCTATACCTGCCATGGCAGAAAAAATCTCCATATCCGAAAGTGCAGATCTGCCGAAAACGAAAATGTGTGCAGAACCTAAAACAACACCTTTTAGGTATTTTGTGAGTTCGTTTTTCTCAAATTGATCTAGTGTTTGTATTGCACAAAACATCGCTACGCGGAATTTCCGAAACAAGGAAAAGTTTTTTTCTAAAGAACTATGTAATAATACCGGAAGTTCATCAATATAGAAAAAATGTGGCGTCCGTGTGTTTTCTGTTCCGGGACGAGATAAAACAGCATTATTAAATGATAATAAGAAAAAAAGCCCAAATGCAACAGCGTTACTATCTCCGCTTGCGAGATCGTAATTGCATAATGTGACTTCGCTATTCATGAGGGCACGGTCAAAGTCAATGGAAGTTTGCGAACAGTAGATTTCTTTGGAATGAGGCATTAGAAGAAATTCGTTAATGATATTTCTTGTTCCTCTGCTTTGGTCTTCCATTTTTGTTCTTCCTTTTCCTAATAAATCTTCTTTTATGTATTGGATTATAAAAGTGTATCTTTGCGTACTGCTATCTATCGTTTCCAGCTTTGATACATGTTCGGGTAATAAATCAAAATTATTGATTAGTGCCTGCAAATCGGCAGGAGTTGCCTGACGCCGGTAAAGAGCCGGTACAGTGTTCATAACAAGGATTGATAGATTGGCAATCATTTGCCGATTGAGACCGGTGAAGTAAGAGTCTGCTTTTCCTTTTAAATCGGTGATTACCTGCATTACGTCACTAAAAACAACCGCCTTTTTTACGATTGCCTGATGCTTTTGGTCCTTGCTGAGTGCTGGAGAAACATAGAAGGGGTTCATACCAGTCCAATTTGATTTAATATTGCCATCTGCGTCCCTTGTTCCGTCAATCCGATGGTATGGAATTTTCCTTGCATCACAGAGGCGGGCGACATCATCGCACAGAGAGTCATCTGGGGCGAGTACGGTAATTCCACAGACTTGGTGTTTAAGACGTAAATCCTCCAATTTTTCGGAAAGCTTTGCTTTCTCTGAAGTATTTAAATCATCTGCAGGAGAGAATTTGTTTATAGAAAAGAAATTATCTTTACTATTATAGATAAACTTCCCGTTTTCTACGAAGGGATGTAAGTCCTTGAGTTGAAGGGCTTCTGCTTTGCAACGGGCATCTAAATCGTTTTTTATGGCTGGAAGAAGCGTGGAGGAGGTTTTCCCGGTTCCACTAGTACCATCTACAAGAGTGTGCAGATAACGATCCTTTTCGGAAATTACAATGGTTTTCCCGTTTGTCATATCTTTTGCGATAGAGAGTGGGTAGGAGACGTTTTTACGGTCGGTTCTTTTGCCTAAAATATTAGTGATTTTGAAGGTGAGTAGCACATCTCTGCTCTTTTCATCTTGAACAGAATGAAGGATTCTTTTTAAGGAAAGGTATATAAAAACTCCTAGTGGGAGTTCTACTATGATTCTTGCCAGAAAAAGCACCATTCGTTTAGTGAAAATAGCATCTGTTTTTATTGCCATAATGTGAGGAAGAAAAAGTACTGACAATAATTGAAATAAAATGCCTGTGAGGATCGTGGTTTCAAAAACGGAAATAAGAATAAAAAACCATAGTTTGTATCTGTGGAAATCTAGGTGACAGGTGCCAGTGCCTGCAATCCACAGAAGGGGAGGAAATAAGAGCGCAACTGTACGGAATAATATTCCGTGAGGAGCTAGTGTGTAGTCTAAACGGTAAAGACTAAAAAGGAGAAGGATACCATATATAATGGATCCGAGTGTGAAGATGGCACATAAGATATTAAAAATGTGTTTACTATTGCAAGCAGAATGTTTGTCGTGGCTAAATTGTTTTAGCAGTTTTTTAAAATGACATTGCGTCATAAGATATTTTCCTCCTTCTTAATAATGTGAAATTGTTCATCGAATTCATCGCATTCTAAAAGAATTTGAGATGTTATTTTTGCTTCAGTAATCTGGTAAATAGGTGCAGGGGTGGGTTGGTATATGGAATCAATATCTGCAAACAGCAGGTGTATGGTGTCGGAATATAGGCATTTGCTTAAAAAAGTATTACAGTAATTCGTAATATCCTTTCTTTTTCCAATTAACAGTAAGATTACCTGTGTATGTTTTGTGCTGTTTTTAAAAAAGTGACGGATACGTATATGGGAACTCAGGTCAATAGAAGGAAATTCTATGGCAAGAGTTCCGTAAATACTATGCTGCAGTCCCATTCGGAAAGTGAAATTAATAGTGTTGTGAAATTTTATGGGTGAATGGAAATGCCAATTATCAGTGTTTAAGCCGTTGTAAAACAAAAGTTCGTAAATTTTTGTTTGGAAAGAAGTATCTTCGGCGGCAATCAAAGGAATGTAGCTTGGTAATTGATGATTTGCGCATACGTATAAAGGGATTCCTTCTAAGGCACTTAAAAGCATTTGTGGATCGACATCTTCGTAGAAACTCGAAAAATGCGATTTGAGACGCTTTTGAAAAAGGGTGTCTAATTCTTCGTCTAATGCTTGTGAGGTAGCCGAAACGTGCAAATATGCTTTCTTGAGGGCGTTAGCGTCCTTTGCAGATTGGATTTCAGGGTGCAGGCGATATATATTTTCAAATCCAGAAAATTCTTTTAGAGTAACGGTTTCTTTGAGTGGTGATGTTGAAAGAGTCTGCAGGAATTGAGGGTAATCCAATTCTATGTTGTGTGTTTTTTCTAGTAATTCCCATAATTTTGTGAATTTTAGGAGTAATTTATAAATAGAAAAAGCAGGCTTTTGCGCTGATTTCTTACGGTGTGGAAAGGCAAGGCAAAACACCAGTCTGTTTTTGGAATTTGAATTAAAAAAGCCTCCCTGGATATAGTTTTTTAGTTTATTGAGAAGTATGTTTTCTGATTGTGTACCATTATCCTGTTCGATGTAGTATGTAAAACAATCACAATATAGGCAACCGTCACTTCGAGGAGGGACATTGTGATTGTCAGAAATTCCTGGTAACCTTGGCTCTAAAATCCATGGACGAGGTTGGCTTGTGGGAAGGGAAATGTAGGAAAAATAAAAATCGTTTCCATGAATTCTGTGAAAAAGTTGCTGGATACCTGCAGGGGGACGCTTTTCCCAATTAATGTGAAGAGATTGGGCATATTCAGAGGGGAGCAGCTTTTTTAAAAAAACACGTCCTTTTGCACTAAGGTAAAAATATTTTATCTGACTGTTGGCAGTGACTTGCTTGCTGTATATGAAACCTTCGGCTTCCAGACGTTTTAAGGAGAGCCTTCCGGAAGTTTCTGTGAGTCCGTGGAGTTTGGTTAAGTGAAGTTGCCGGTAAGTGATGGTGTTTGTTTGAAGCAATAAAAATAAATCGAGATTCTTTTTTGTAATAGAAAAAAGCCTGGCATTTGCGCACAGGCTTTTTTCAAATGGTGTATATTGGAACATATATGACTCCTTTCTGGTTTGATAAAATGGTTTTCGGGATGTATAAAATACAAGGAAACCTGTCTCCAGGAATTTTACTATACCAGAATTCCAAAAGGAATGCGGAATCAATATGTCTTAGTATAGCAAGCCTTGTGAAATATGGCAAGATGATTTTGTAAAGAAATAGATAGGAATATGTTATAACACAAACATGTTATATAAGTATAACACAATTAAGATACGAAAGAATTGAAAAATATGTAATGATAATATGTTATAACACAAACACGTTAAACACACATATAACTCAATAGAAATTTGCTTGCATAATCAAGGTCAATGGGATATAATGATGTTATCAAAGTAAAAAAAGGGGATAATGTATATGGAGAAACTAGAGAAAGAGGTGCTGGGATTAGACCCAATGTTGGATAACGAAAAATTAAAAACGAGGTCTTATAGAGTAACTGAGGCCATGGAACAAAAAATCAAAGATATTACAGATGAATTGGGAGATGGTTATTCACAGAAAGATGCGTTTTTAAAAATGATTGCGGCGTATGAGCTTCAAAGAGCAAAAGGTGTTTTTGGAGAAGATGCAAAGATTATTGAAGAAATTGAGTCATATACGAACATGATTATGAAAAGTTTTTTAGTTCAAGTGGAAAATAAACAGCATTTGGAGAAAACGATTGGTGCTAAGTATGATTCACTTCTTGTATCAAAAGATCAAGTAATTCAGGAACTTCAGCAGCGAATGGCAATGCTTAGCGAAGAAAAGAAAAACGCAGAGCAGGAGAATGAGACAACACAGGAGCTTTATGGGCAGCTTCTTACGAAAAATGAGGAACTGGATAAACAAGTAAGAGCTCAGAAATTGGATTTTGAGGAAAAATTAAGTGATAAGAGTTCGCTTAACGATTCTTTACAGGAAACCTGTAAAGAACTGCGCGCGAAAATGGATGCCATGAAAGAGATGGTAGAGCAGGCGCAGAGCGTGTTGGAAGAAAAGAAACAATTAGATGAACAGAACCATGAGTTGGAAAGACAAGTCAGTGATTTGAATAGACAAATTCTTCAGGAAAAGGAAATTGTAAAAGAAGAAGCCATTCGCCGTGAAGAAGCTGTGCGGCTAGTAGAAGAAAAGTCGAAACTGGAGCATGAGAAAAAAATATTGGAGATTAATCAGGCACATATGCAGGAGATGGAAGAGTTGAAAAAGAAGTCTCAGGCAGAAATTGACCGGTATCAAGAAAAATATAGGCAGTTATTGGATCAGCTAAGTGCTGGGAAATAGCTAAATCTTAAATATAGTCTCACTTAAACATAAGTTTTAGTTATGCACCTTGAAAATTCAATAACTGGCAATAATTCAGTTGTCAATGTTCTATGATTTACGTTGCTTGTAGTTTCGACTTCAACAGAGTAGGAATAATATCAATAAATGCATCTGCTAATAGCTCGATTTTATCATCTGCTATATTCAAGTTGTCTGCAAGCAATTCCCAGGACATTTGAAGTAATAATTGGAATGCCTGTATCCATGTGATATCAGACATTTCATCTGAAAAGTATAAAAAGAGTTCACTAAGAGACCGTTCGTCGTCTGATTCACGGCTTTCAAGGGATAACATCATATATCCGGCAAATACTATTGCGGTATGTGCCGTCATTGCATCATAGAAGATGAGTCTGCATTCTTGACTTAAATGCAGATAACTTTTACAGAATTTGAAAAACACTTCAATGTTCCAGTATTTTCCATAGGTGCGGACAATCTCATTTTCATCCAATTTCGTATCAGTTGAGTTGAAATGATATAGAGGTATTCTTTTCGGTATTTTTTGTTCCAAACATAAACTACCGAAAAGAATACTTTTTCCATCTTTTATAACCCCAATCATTACGGATAAAAGATATTTGGAACGCCTCCTGCGTTTTTTGTTTTTACTGTAGATAGTTGTCGAGGACATATCATATTTTACCAGGATAGTAGAACTCTTCGCACATTTTAACAATTCCAGCATTACAGATGTACCTTTTTGTATAAACAACTGACATTTCTTGTGTCCGACAGTTCTTTTATCCATGATAGCTTCTTCCTTGATTTAGCTCTTCTTATTTTTGAAGGAAAGAAGCACGCTGCTGATCGGGAGAAAAGGACTTCCATCAGACCAGCCTGACGTAAGTATCCGAAAGACGTATTTGTAAACACGTTTTGCATAATCATATACTTTTGTGAGAAGTTCTGCTTTTTAGAGCGATTTCTTTCAAACATGGAATCTGGTAAAAAATTTCGAATAGTTTTAGAAACTTGGTTATCATTCAGGATGTCTTGTGTTATATTTTTATTCATAACATGAGTCCTCTGGTTTTAATTGTTTTGGGAAACTCAATTATATCAAACTAGACGGCATTCGTGATATTTTATGCCAGTTATTATTGAACCTTCAAGGTGCATACTCACTTATTTAAGTGCGAAGTTTGAGTTATTAAAACATGTTATACTATTTAAAAGATGTTGGGGTCAAAAGCTCTACTATAGTACCTTGAAAATTTTACACAAATTCTTCACCTTTATCCAGATGTGGTATACTGTATATATCAATCAAAGGTGGTGGAAATATATGGCATTCAGAACAAATTCATATCAACAATTATCTTTTACCGACAGTTTTGGAGGACTTACTTCCCGTGAAAAGAAGGCATTGGAAGATTCATGGGCAAAGGTTTTTGCGGAAGACATTTTTCCTGCATCAATGAAGATCCTTTTCGTGTTCTGTATTCCCCTAACGCTTCAAGACCGAATACTCCGGTAAATGTGTGCATTGGTGCTCTCATCATTAAAGAACTCTTTGGAATCTCAGATGATGAGGTTGTTGAAAATCTTATGTTGGATCCCCGTTATCAGTATGCCCTTCATACAACAAGCTTTGAGGAACAGCCATTAAGTGACAAAACTCTCACCCGTTTTCGTAAACGCTGTTATGATTACGAATCTATTTACGGAATAGATCTGCTCCACGAATGCATTACAGAACTTGGAACCAATATCGCAAAACTTATGGATATCAGCCCAAGAATCAAAAGAATGGATTCCATGATGATAGCAGCAAATATCCGAAAACTCAGCCGTATAGAGTTGCTTTATACCTGCGTAGCCAAGTTTGTCATCTGCCTCCATAAAAATAAACGCCATGATCTGATCAAAGGGATGGAACATTATTGTGATGCCAATGACTACAATAAAATCTTTTATTACGGTAACGATTCGAATGCTGTGAATCAATTAGATGCCATTCTGAAAGATGCAGACAGCCTGCTGAACTCCTGTGGAACGGATTATGATGACACGATAGAATACCAGTTATTGGTACGCTGTCTTTCTGAACAGACCATTGTGGAAGAATCTTCCCGCCGTCTCCGTACCAAAGAAGATGGAGGTCTTCATTCCGGAATGCTTCAAAACCCATCTGATCCAGATGCAACGTACAGAAGCAAAGCCGGAAAAGAGCATCAGGGCTATGTGGCAAATCTTGAAGAAACGGTGGACAAAAATGGGTCTGTTATCACAGATTACCAGTTTGAACAAAATAGTTACAGTGACAGCCGTTTTCTAAAGGAGAGTCTGAAACGCACGGATGTTCAGAAAGAAGAAAGTACACTGATCACCGATGGTGCTTACTCTGGGAAAGAAAACCATGATCTTGCTGCCGAAAAGAATATCCGGCTGATCAATACCGATTTATCGGGAAAACCAGTAGATGATATTCTGGCAGATTTTGTATTCAACGAAACCGGAACTAAAGTAGTAAGATGTCCCGCAGGATATGAGCCAAAATCCTGTGGATATGCCGGCGGTAAATCCCAGCAGTTTCATGTTTCGTTTCAAAAGGAACAGTGTGTAAACTGTCCAAACAAAGAGCGGTGCAAGGTCAAAATCCATAAACGTGTCAGCAGTGTCACCGTATCGATAAAAGCACATGAGCGTGCAAAACAGCAACGTTTCATGGGAACGGAAGAATTTCGTAACCTCTTTAAAATCCGTAACGGAGTAGAAACACTGCCCTCCCTATTACGCAGACGATATCATGCGGATAGGATGTCAGTCAGGGGTCTGATACGCGGACGTTTTTTCTTTGGTTGTAAAATCGGAGCATTGAACTTCAAAAAGCTCTTTACCTATCGAAAGGGCTTGGGGCATTATGCTCAAAATCCAGTATTGGCATAACAAAAAGGCTGTCAGTCACGTTGATATCGGCTTACAAACAAGAACTATCGCTCAAAATTCGATTGTGTAAAATTTTCAAGGTACTATATGAATGGTCAGAGAGTTTTTACAAACTCTTTTGACCCCAACATCTTTAAAAATGAAAGGTTTAAATGAATTGATATGATACAAATGATAGTGAATGTATTAGTAAAAAAACAATCACAGCATCAGGCAATGACAGATGAGGATGAGAAGATATACAGGTATGGGTACATTTTGCTGTGTGAAGTTATTTTGAATTTAATTATTGCGTTGGTAATTGGAATAGTTTATTCAAAATTTAATATTACAATGTTTTTTTTAGGTATGTATATTCCGTTAAGAAGTTTTTGTGGAGGGTGGCATGCAGATAAAATTTGGAAATGCATGGTAATATCAAATGCGATATTGCTATTGCAAGTGTATGGTTTAGAGAGACTATTGAACCATTTATCCATTGTAGTAATGTTATTGATTTTTTTGCTGAATATGATATGTATTTATTTTGTGGCTCCAGTAGAAACAGAAATGAAAAGAATCAGTCATCAGGAAAGACAAATTTATAAAAGAAGAATAAGATTAATATTTGCACTGCATGTAATTATAATGTTAATGCTCACATTAAGTAATGCTTATGAATTTATATTCAGTTTGATGTTTGTATATATAATACAGAATGCAATGTTGCTATTGGAAATAGTAAAAAAAATGAATAGTAAAGACAGCGTTGAGGAATAAATATTTTTCGCAATAAAATATCCAGATTCTATGCAGGAGCGCCTCCTATGCGGTAAAATAAGTATAAGAAATTTTTCGCACAGGAGGATTTTACGAATGAGAAAACAAGAAAAAAGAGAACGCAAAAAACAGGATCGTGGAATTGTTGATTTCATGATGGTGAGCAATCACTTTTTCCATTCTTTGAGGGAATGGATTTTAGAAATGGATGATCCCAGAAATCAAAGTTATATCACCTATACGCAGGCTGACTTGGGATATATGGCTATATTAAAAAATGTATGTGCCCAGCATTCTATGCGTGAAATGGAAGAAAATTTTAATCAGGAAACCTGTATTGATACCCTTCGCCTTTTGTCAGGGAACAGATATCTTAAGGAAATGCCTCATTATGATACATTGAATTATTATTTGGAGAAGCTTTCGCCGGACTGTCTTTCAGAGCTGAGGAGAAAGATGATTACAAGCCTGATCCGTGGAAAACAATTCAATAAAGGGCGCCTGCAGGGGAAATATTGGAAGGTGATATTGGATGGAACCGGATTGTTCTATTTCAAAGAAAAGCATTGCGAAAATTGTTTATGTACTGTGAGAACAGGGGAAGACGGAAAGAAAACGAAGTTATATTACCATAAAGTATTAGAAGCAAAAATTGTTTTCAGTGAAAATGTAGTTTTAAGTATGGGATCAGAATTCATAGAAAACGAAAAGGAAAATGTAAGCAAGCAGGATTGTGAAATCAACGCAGCAAGACGACTTCTAAAAAGATAAAAAAGGATTATCCGAGGCTGCCCATCTGCATTCAGGGGGGATGCACTTTATGCAACAGAACCATTTATGAAATTGTGTAGTGGAAGATATCAATGGGAATATTTGTTCAGCCAGAAAGATACCAGACAGAAGAAACTTGATGAGGGATTTGAATGGATAAAAGCCGGAGAGGATGCAGAATATCAAAACGGATTATGCAAGGAAAAAGGGAGAGGCTTTTTTGCAAACCATGTAGAGGAGGTAGCTGGAAAACAAGCGGTTATGAACGTGTTTGAATATGAATATGAGGCAAAAAATGAAGAAGGGAATAAGCAAATCGTGCGCTTCCAATGGGTCACCAGTTTAAAGATAACGAAGCGAAATCTGGAGGAAATGATACTTGCCGGAAGAGGCTGCTGGAAAATTGAAAATGAAGGATTTAATAACCAGAAAAATGGAATCTATCGAATGGAGCACCTAAATAGTAAAAACAGTAATGCCATGAAAAATCATTATCTGCTGACACAAATATCGGATATCCTGATGCAGCTTTATCTGGCATGGAATCCATATATCAGAGAGTTAAGGCAGACAATAAAAAATACATCTTCTTGGCTGCTGGAAAGTTTTCGACGACAAACAGTAACCTCAGAAGATGTATCATACATTTTGAGATATACAACAATATATCTCGAATAACAAGGTTATTTTAACACAGGTGGTGATGGAATGGAAGATGAAAGAACAGAATAATCCCGGATATATTTTAGAAGGGGCATTCCATGCCTATAAGAAGTGAATAAAAGAAGGCATTTGGATATCGAATGTGGATAAAGTGCTAAAACGCAAAAACAAAGGATTGAGGAAAGAATGAAAATAATTTATTCTTCATCGCTGTAGTAAAGTCAGGGATTTCGCTTTTAACTTAAAAATTCCCATTTGGTCTGTTCTATTCAGGGCAAAATGGGGAATCTCCATTTAAAACAAAAAGTTATTGTTTTTTCTGTATAATCCATCAAAAAGGACACCTTTTATTGTATAATTATGTTATCCAAACAAATATACGAAAGAAGGTGTCCTTAATGAAAAATTAGCATTGAAGAAACTGCTAACTTATATGAAGAGTGTATACAAAATCCCGCAAAAAATCAAGTGTTTTACGGATCCAAGAAAAAGAAAATCAATCCCCCTGTTTAACATTGTTATGCCGATACTGGTTTTCCTGATGTTACAGTATGAAAGTTTCCATACTGTTTTTTCTGCATCTGAAAGCATGTCAAAAAGATTGAAAAACTGCATCAAAGGAAGGATTCCCAAAATAGATGCAGTGAGGGATCTGCTGGCCAAAATGAACCTGGGGGAAATCCGCAGGCTTCATGAGGAAATCATTGATATCCTAAAACGTAACCGAGTATTCCGTGAAGGGACAATCGGGGGATATGTGGTAGTGGGAATTGATGGAGTGGAGTTGTTCAGCAGCACGAAAAAATCCTGTCCAGACTGTCTCAGCCGGAAAAACCGGATTGGGGAAACGGAACATTTCCACCGGAGTGTGGTCTGTATGACAGTAGGGAAAGCACCGCATGTAATTCTGGGGCAGAAAATGTTAAAACCACGGGATGGGTCGGAAAAAGATGAAGGGGAGCTGACAGGAGGGAAACGGCTGGTGGAACGCCTAAAGAAGAGACACGGCCATTTTGCCGATGTGGTTGTGGCGGATGCATTATATATGAATGCACCTTTTATTAACACGCTGAAGGAAAACGGTCTGGAAGCAGTGATTCGTTTAAAAGATGAAACAAGACTTCTTTTCCGGGATGCAGAGGGCCTTTTCAACAAGGATGAGGGGAGGAAGGAGTCCTTTCAGAAAGGGAAAAAGACAGTAAAGGTGTGGGATCTTTCGGGTTTTGAGATAGAAAAAAGCCCACATAAACTTCGTGTAGTCAGATATCAGGAAAGCCGGGAAGAAAAAGGGAGAAATACGGAGCGGTGGATGTGGCTGGCAACAACGCTGGAACAGGCAGACTATCGGATTCTATGGGAGATTATGAACCACAGATGGGATATTGAAGAGAATGGTTTTCATCAGTTAAAAACGTATTACCATGCAAAGCATTGTTACTGCCATATGGCAGTGGAAGCTGTCTTTACCCTGATGCTCATAGGATTCAATATGAGAGAGCTATATTTATATCGGAGGAACAGGAGTTTTAGGAGAAGTAAGATTAGCCGTAAGAATGTCAGCAGGATATTTTGTGATGAGCTGCTGATTGAAAATATGAAAGAAATTCTGTATAAAAAAGGTGGATAGAAAGCTACCTGGAAAAGAACCTTGAAAATTAGACAAGCCAAAAAAATAGAAATAGATGTGCCAGGGGGATTTTGTGCATATAACTGCATAGAGAAAAAGGAACAAAGGGAAAGTGACTGATACAAACGTTTTTATAAATATACAAAATTAAAAGCGAAATCTCTGTAGTAAAGTGAAAAAAATTGATAATACATAGGGAATATAGTATAATTATTATTTAGATAAAGTAGAGGAGGGGGTAGAACCCTATGTATCACGTTGCTATTTGTGATGATGACAAGGTGTTTATCTCATATATTAGAAAAATTCTTAGTCAAGCTAAGGGCGTTAATCCATATCAATTTAATATTTATGAGTTTTATTCAGGAGAGGAATTAGTGAATGGTTTAGATACCAACATGCATTTAGATTTACTCATTTTAGATATGGAATTAGGCGGTATTGATGGAGATGAAACAGCAAGAAAGTTTCGTGAAAAATTTAAAGACACTGTGTTGGTATTTTGTTCAGGAGTGCGTGCTCCAACAGTCAAATCATTTAAGGTAACACCTTATAGATATTTGCTGAAATCATATTCAGACAGGCAATTTGTATGTGAAATGAAAGAAATTCTGACAGAGGTAGAAAAAAAGTCTAAAGAAGAATATATCGTCGGACATTATAGAAATAATGTAATACGGGTTAATATTCAGGATATTTTGTATGCAGAAAATACAAAGAGAGGGAGTAAAATTACTGTTTGTCCGGATTGTGAAGCAGCAAAGTTTGAGGGGCAGATATTGGTAGATGATAAACTGGAGGAATTAGCAGCTAAGCATTACGCACTTGCTTTTGCACATGGCAGCTACATAATAAATATTAATCATATTGAAAAAATAGTAGGCAATGTGGTTTATTTGGATAATGATGAATGTTTGTCAGTATCAAGAACATATCAAAAAGAATTTCGCCGAATCTTTACAAAAAGTATTGCGGGAAAGTATTAGTAAGAGAGGTGGAAAATAATGGGATGGTTGGATTTTCTTATTCTGTTTTTTTGTTGTATTATTGAAGTTTTTCTGCTTTGTGATTATTTTAACATTTTTTTTGAATTTAAGGTGAAAAGAAAATATATTAAAATATTATGTGCAGGAACAATAGGTACCATTTTTTTAATCAATATGCTGCAAAGTAATATTTTGAATTTGATCCTTATTCCTATAGTGCTGTGGATTTTAGTGACAGTGTTGTATGACTCTAAATTAGGAATCAGATTTGTGTATTTTATAATGGCATATATTGTTATGATTGGCGTGGAGTTTTTGTACATTATATTGTCAGATACAACAACAGCATTATTGGCGAAAACAGGTTTGATTCCAGTGTCAGAATATTTATGGCAATTACTGTTTGTGAAATTTCTGAATTATATTGCTTTTATTGTATTAAAGCAGATGTCTACAAAATCAAAAAAAAGAATGACGAACAAACTGTTTCTTATTTATTTATGTGTACCTGTATCAACAATAGGTACCATGCTTACAGTGTTTTATTCCGGAATTGATATCGGACACAATAGGGTTTTAGAGATATTAATGACATTGTTTTTTGTATGTATGATAGCCGGCAACATGATATTATTTTACGCATTTCAAAAATATACGGAAAATTTAAGTGAAAATTCTAAACAGGAATTAGAACTTCTTTATCAAAGAGCTGAAGTAGAGAGGCTGACTAAAATTGCTGAATGGAATGACAATTATAATGAAATTGTACATAATACATCACATTATCTTAAGGTAATAGGACAATTGGCTTATGAAAGAAAAAATGATGAAATATGTAAAGTGGTAGATAAACTGAATGGGAAACTAAACAGGGAAGAACTTTGTGAATATAGCAGTCATAAAATGCTGAATATAATTTTATCTGAATATTCTATGAAAGCGAAGAATGCAGGGGTTGGTTTTGATGTGTATGTGGAACCCGGCTGTATTTTGAATCATGTTCAGGATGTTGATCTTATTACCATGATAGGTAATTTACTTGATAATGCTATTTTGGCTGCATCAAAAAAGAAGAAGGATTTCTCTGTTATGGTAAGAATTTTTATGCAAAAGGACGGAAAACTTTGTGTGATTAAGGTGGTAAATGATTTTGCAGAAGAGTTGAAGGAGGTAAGGGGAAGGCTTATCAGCACGAAAAAAGAAGCCGGAGTACATGGAATTGGATTATCAAGCGTTTCAAAGATTGCTGAGCAGTATAGCGGGTATTTGGAACATTATATTAGTGACGAAAAATTTAATGCCGTGGTAGTTCTGGCAGTTTGATTTATATATATGTTTAAACAGAATGATATGCTCCTTTTCGGACAGGTAATCAGTTGTAGATTGCTTACCCGAAAAGGAGTTTTTTATTTTAAAAGTTTATGAAATAAAACACATTTATGTAAAATATGGACATAAAATGTCAAAATATGGACATTGGGTTTAAATATTTTGACAATAGATGTATGATACTAAAAAATATAAATGGAGGGTAACCTAATGAAAGTTAAAAAATTTTTAGGAAAAGGTGTAATGAAATGTTTAAATGCTTTAGCACTATTATTGGTTATGCAGACTGCGAATTCAGCATGTATATGGGTGGCTCATCAACCTGAATTTCCAGAAGCGGCTAATAAGTTTAAGTTTAATAAGTAATTTGTAAAGTGGACGTCATAATACGACATTATATTTGCTCTGTCAAGGTAAAACGACATATAAGGTAAAACGACATATAATTCAATTTTATATTATGTAACTATAAATGAGCAAATTTGAAAAATTGCACAAAACTACACTGCGAATTTCATAAA
>OBVB01000128.1_pt1 | contig 100940 bp, 95 predicted proteins | sample 1475891 | NCBI WGS metagenome assembly OBVB01 (sample SAMEA2579943, study PRJEB22360) | human gut metagenome | biome: human gut; feature: human-associated habitat; material: faeces | place: Denmark | collected 2008/2010 | reverse complement strand
ATATGTTCAATCATATGATTGATTACCTATCATTGTTCAGTTTTCAAAGATCTGTACATTAGAAGTTTTAACGTTCTAACGACTTTTAAAGTATATCAGTCATCTCATAAAACGTCAACCACTTTTTAAGAAATTTTGTTTTATTTTTGACCACTTGTGTCTCCACAATATACTTAGCATCATAACCAAATTCTCTAAAATTAGAGATAGAAAACTCACAAACTTTCGTTTGTGAGTTTTATTTGGTGGCTCATCCGCGACTCGAACGCGGGACACCCTGATTAAAAGTCAGGTGCTCTACCAACTGAGCTAATGAACCATGTTGGCAGGGGTGGCTGGGATCGAACCAGCGCATAACGGAGTCAAAGTCCGTTGCCTTACCACTTGGCGACACCCCTACAATGATTACGATGTGTAGGTTATGGGGTGAGTAGTGGGGATCGAACCCACGCGTAACGGAGCCACAATCCGCCGTGTTAACCGCTTCACCATACCCACCACCTTGTAGGTATCGAAGACACTGTCTTCGTAACAAAGAGAATTATATCTGTTTTAGAAGTTTGTGTCAACAACTTTTTCTAATTTCATTTAACTTTCAGTTTTGAAATTAACAAGCCATATACTTCTAATATAAAACCTTTTCACATCCTAATAAAAAGGAAGTACCACCGTTAAAATATTTCTTAACGAATGGTGCTTCCCTATTATACATATAAATTATTTATTTGGCAAATAGTTTTTTACAAAATTTGGTAATGCAAACGCAGCCTTTTGAATATCCTTGTTATAGTACTTAGTTTCAAAGTTTTGTTCACGATTTGGTTCCCATGTTAATGGGTCATATTCTTTAGATCCAATCGTAAAGCAATGCATCCCAGCCGGATAGATTGGAATGTATGCGGTGTACAAACGAGCGATTGGGAAATGATTGTTTACATAACCAAATACCTTCTCAACAAGTGGTTGATGAAGCATAGGAGATTCGGTTTGTTGCACAAATAGACCATCTGCTTTTAGAGCTTTCAACGTATTCTTATAAAACTCTTCCGTAAATAATCCTTCACCAGGGCCAATTGGATCAGAGCAATCAACAATAATAACGTCATAGTAATCTTCGGCCTCTGCCATAAAGCCAATACCGTCACCAATCTTTACTGTTAACTTAGGATTGTTTTCAATCATAGCCTTAGAAATAGTAGGTAAGTATTGTTTTGCTAATTCTACAACTTTACCATCAATCTCAACCATGGTAACTTCTTTAACGCAATCATGGCGTACGCATTCTCTAGCTACACCGCCATCACCGCCACCGATAATGAGTACCCGTTCTGGATTTGGATGCAAAAACAATGGTACATGAGCAATCATTTCATGGTAGATAAACTCCTCCCGTTCAGATGTTTGGAATACACCATCTAATGCAAGCATCGTGCCATATTCTTTAGATTTAAATACTTCAATTTTTTGAAATTCAGATTCACCAGAATAAAGCACCTCTTCTGCTTCAGCGCTGAGACGTAAATGAGGTGTTTGCTCTTCTGTAATCCATTGACTCATAATAACCTCCTATATAGGTAGAGCGATAGCTTTCACCATCGCTCTCATAATACTAATATTATTTCTTAGTTATATAACAGAATCCACCGCCAAGGATGGTATCTTGCAACCAATGAACTAGTGAGAAATCACGGATTTCCCCTTCATCAAAAATGCCGCAACGAATATCATCACCATCCATGAACATCTTATAAATAGGCACCCAATGCCATGTATAGAGCGCAGGTTCTTTACCTTTATGGCGATTTAAGAACGCTACAGGAACATCCTGTGATAATGCATCGTGAATAAACTGCGCCGCCGCCTCTGCTTCTACGCGGGATGCAGAAAAAGGAGATACATTAAGCATGTGTACCTCATAAGGCAAATTCTTATCATCAAACAAACGACTAAGGCCACGTTCCATCCATTGCGTTTTATAAACGCCACCACCAAATCTTGGTTTTACATAGTTCCACACGACATTCATACGTTCTAATGCTAATGTATGATTCGCCGTAGTAGACACATCTAATAGGCCATCTCGAAATTCAGAATAACTCAATACCTGTGTAGCCGATGTAGGGCCACAACCAGACAAACGTTGCCATTCATCATCAAACCATTCTTGATCATAGCCGTGTGATATAGTCCCATTTACATCGATATCAAGCCACTCCGGATGTTTAACAGATACATCATTCATGAGATTAACCTTCGATTACTTCCACTGTTTCCATGATATCGCCTTGATGGATACCATCAACTACATCCATGCCTTCGATTACTTTACCAAACACAGTATGTACACCATCTAAATGAGGTTGTGGTTCGTATACGATAAAGAATTGGCTACCGCCAGTATTAGGACCACGGTGAGCCATAGACAACGCACCGCGTTCGTGTTTATGAGGATTGCCAATCAATTCGTCTTTAATTGTGTAACCAGGACCGCCTGTACCATTGCCATTAGGGCAACCACCTTGCGCTACGAAGCCAGGAATTACACGATGGAATGTCAATCCATTATAGAAACCTTTATTAATAAGGTCGATAAAGTTTTGTACTGTGCCAGGTGCTTCTTTGTCAAATAATTCAATTACAATGTCTCCACCTTTTGCCATATGGATTTTTGCTTGTTTCATTGTTCAGGTACCTCCAAAATTGTACGCAACACATGTGCTGCTAATATAAAACCTGCCACTGGTGGCACAAAACTACATGTTCCCGGGCTCGTTGCTTCGCCGCGGAACTGTGGTTTTGTCGGTTTTTCTGTAGAAAATAAAACTAATTGTTTTTTTATACCCCGTTTCTTGAGTTCCCGGCGCATAACGCGTGCCAATGGGCATGTATGAGACTTATTGATATCTGCAATCATAAGTTTCTCTGGGTAAAAGCGATTACCGCCGCCCATACAGGAAATAACAGGGATGCTTTCACGTTGACAAACCTCGATAATATTGAGTTTTGCCGTTACCATATCAATGGCATCGATCACATAATCAACGTTCAAGCTTTGAATAAATCCAGGATATTTCTCCTCAGTATACATAATATCGTGAGTTTCTATCACTACATCAGGATTGATGGAGAGAGCTCGCGCCTTTGCGACCTCAACCTTACGTGCTCCAATGGTATCGTGTGTCGTAATCATTTGACGATTTAAATTGCTAGGTGCAATGGGATCACCATCAATAATAACGATGCGCCCTACACCAGCACGTACTAGAGCCTCGAGAGCCCCACCGCCGACACCACCAACACCAAAGAGCGCAATAGATGTATCCTTTAATGTTTGGATTTTATCAGGACCAACCAACCACTCCAAACGAGTTAACATATATTCCATTAATATTTACCCGCCGGAATGATTTCTGTCCAATATCCATCAGGATCAGCGATAAAATAAATACCCATGTCGGCATTTTCATAGGCTACAACACCCATCTCTTTATGTTTTTTTAGAGCTGCTTCGTAGTCATCTACATAAAATGCCAAGTGGAATTCATTATCCCCTAAATTATAAGGGCGATCCCAATCGCGCAACCATGTAAGTTCTAATTCATGTGCCGTATATGGACTTTTTAAATATACAAGGGTAAAAGCACCGCTTGGGTCTTCCAAGCGACGAGATTCCTCAAGTAATAAAGCCTCTTTATAGAAGGCTAAACTCTTATCAAGATCCTTAACATTTATATTATTATGAGCAAATGAAAACTTCATAGGACCTCCTTTTATAAATACAGTATGTTTTTGTAGGAATTATCCTCTTTTAATAGTTTCTATAGTCCTAAAACACTGATTAATGCTAGGCTTATAGTATTTTAGGGTGAGCCACGGTTGAGCTACTATTCTAAATTCTAACAATTTTTAAACGTTTATCGTTTCAATTATATAGTATATTTACAAGACATTCAAATGCTTTCATCTACAATTAAAAGTAAAATAGGGCCTACCAGCCTAGATATTTTCTAAGTTAGTAGGCTCTTTTAATCTTTTGTCATTCTTTCGATAATCTTTTGAAATCAATCCATGAGTCCACCTGCTCATGCTCAGGAGATATATGGATCACCTCTCAGTCATCGACGAATTGCACCTGCTAATCCAAATACACCGCTTACCACGGCCCATGTATCACGTTGCCGTTTGAGACGTTGCTCAGTTCGTTTGTTGCGTTTGATTTGCTCTTTCAATTCTTCTAATGATGTCGAGGCTTCGTTCAATTTCGCTTCTTGCGTCGTCAAGAGATTGGAGGCTTTCGTTAATTCTTGCCCCTGTTTCTCGTTGATTGCTTTGAGCGCGTTCAATTCCTTCGTCTGTTCTTCGTTGATAATCTTCAATTCTGTTAATGCTGTTCCCTGCGTCATTGTTAAGCTGTCGGCTTGCTGCAACGCTTTCTCGGAGTTGTTGATTGAGCTTTCTGCTTTCGTCAAGCGCCCTTTGAGTTCGTTCCAACTGCTCACGGGTACGCTGATAGTCGGCTCTTGTGTCGAGGTACCCTCCGATGAGGCTGCATGTGAAACCGATGAGAAGAATGCTAAGCACACCACAAATAACGCGCTTAAAAGTAAACGCAGATATAATTTTGTTCTTGAAAGTTTCATACATAATTGCTCCTTTCTAAATCGTACTACCCCACTGTGCGCCCCACCATCGAGCGGTGCCACGTAACCAGTCGCCACCGCTCCAGCGTTCGTCGCCTTCATGAACCACTAAGAGGTCCCAACGGTCAACGTTGGAGTCTGGGCCGTAAGTATTATTAGGGTATCCCGTCGGATCTAAATAATAGAGGTCTAGGCCGTCCTTATTATCGGCCGCCTCAGCGTGTGTCATTTGATGTTGTAGGTCAAGTGGCACACCCGCGTTAATAGCGAGCACTGCCATAATCTGTGTCATAGTGGTTAACTGTTCTTTTGTTGGTGGTTCACTACCTAGATTATTTTCACTGACTGCATCCCAACAAGCTTCAATAGCAATACCTACTGCGTTACTGTTGCGCATATAGGTATGTTCTTTATAGTCAGATAAGGCCTCCATATCGGTCCACATCGTACCATCTCGGTCGATGTTGATATGGTAATCCGTGAAGTGCTTACCGCCTTTGACCCCTGTCCAATGCAGGTAGGCCTTTTCAATTTGACCATATGCATCTAGGGCTAATGCCTTTAACTCGTCCATTGTAATTTGTCTAAACATTTATTTCCCCCTCTCGTCATGGTTAACGTCATCAGATAGTTGTTGTATACTAGGTCGATTCATTGGCAACGTATTCTGTTCCTCTAGCTTATCAGGTATCCCATTATGGTCTTTGTCAATGAACATGCCACATAATCCAACAATGGACATAAGCACCGATGGAACGAATATGTGGTCAATGATAAGAATACCCTTATCGATAAGCTGATTCGCTTCAGGCGATACATAGCCTTTAATCGTTGATAACACATACTGGGCAACGACTAACACCATAGGTACTAGCATGACGAGGACTAATGCCCTCGTTGCTAATACACCAGTTGGCCGTATGCCAGCTATTCGGATGGATTGATAGGACCGCTTGATGCGGTTAATGATAGCTAACTTATCCATTACCCCTCCATGCTCTGATAATCTCGAGTACACCTTGAAATACCTTTCCAAAGTCGACGAGGTCATCTTCAACCATTTCGCGTAAGTTCTCGATAATTGACCAGCATTCGGAGAAGAACGGAATTAGCATGAATAGGAATGAAAAGATATGGTCCAGGAATAGTTCCGTATTCGGAATCGGGATATCCGGTAGTGATTCAAACACTACCGATAAGACCATCCACGCGGGGTACTGGACGCATAACTTCGTTAGTAAATCGGATCGTAAGCGTTCACTCATAAGGTACCTACGTTTCAGCCCTGTCGTCGCGTCAACGTATCCACCTTTCCCCCATCCATACCATGCGAGCGTTGTAAGTAATGTTATAGGTGTATTATTCCTGTGATTATCCTTGTTATACCTAAGCACCTCCGCCGTAATGCGTTGCGCTGCGTCAATGAATAGCAATACGGTTGTTAATATGATGATAACGCCCATACTGACAATATGCTCATGTGACACACCGCTAATCAGCATTACTAAAATGTCGTTCAATATATCCATTCACTCCCCCTATGCTTTGCTTAATTATTTACAAACATATCTATGAGTTGATTCATCAAATACAATCTCTTTGTTTTGAATTAATTGCACCGGGAACGCCCCATATAAAGGCGTGCCAATTTTAGGCACTATGGGATATACGCTACTATCCATTAATGTCAATAATTTAACCGTGTTTATTGTTTTAATGAAAATAGGCTGATTGTCATTATTCTTGACTAAGCTAGAATAGTATTCCGTAAAGTTGTCCTTATCCAAATATAGATATTTCGTATTAGAAGATGAGATGTAAATTTTATCTATATCTGTTAGATTTAGGTTGCCGTAGAAGCATACTAAATCGCGAGTTTGCGTATCATCTATGTTCGAAATATCTATATACAGATCTCGCCCATACAATTTGTATACGGATTTATTAAGTTCAAACTGTTTATCTGGCTCGCCCAACACCTCTGCTCGATTGCCTTTGATTGTGTGCTCTGACACTTTTGTGCCTGTAAAATTGAGGTAAGTGAGTTTGATGTCATCTTCATCTAAAGATGGAATAGTAACGTTACAAGTTCCAGTACTGTCTAACGTGAAAGGCGTATCGTTTCCGACTACCTTAACGCTGTAATGCGGTTCGCCTGTAACAGATACCACTGGTTGCCCTTGAATGACACTAGGAACAGTCAACGGCTTAAACTCAGTACGAGGGAACGGTTTACCCATATTACCGATTAAGGCGGTGAGTACATCGTCAACGCTGGTACTTTCGCACCATACATTACCTTGTAGTAATAGCTGACGAGCATTGTCAGCCGTAGCGTTTGCTCCGTCCTCCCCTTTAGGACCTTTAGGGCCCTTTAGGGTCTCTAACTGTTCGGCGGTGAAATCCTCATATCGGAATGGGTCGCCTTTTGGGCCAGGTTCGCCTTGCGGACCTTGTAAACCTTTTAAACTATCAAGCCATTCCTGTTCAGTACCTCTGAACCCATGAGCCACTGCAATAGCATAGGCGCTTTTACCTAAACCCTCAATAAGCGGTAATGTGCTATCCTTATCGAGTTTTAAAATTAATTCATTTGTTTCCATAGTCGTATGCCCCCTTATTTATGCATTGAAATATCTGGAACGATGGTGACTGTCCCCTGTCCGAGCTTTATCCACTTATGATCATTGTAGATAAACGCATCGTACAGGTAATCACCCCCCTTTAATTGGGCTTTAGCGGAATCCTTTCCGCTGATGAAGAACCCTACCTGCTTAGACTGTACCACAGGAGTTAACTCTAATTTCATATCATCATAGGGCCGTTTACGAATTTTGCAGACGGCCTGGTATTGACTTAGGTCCATATCGGAGCCAGGCGGTACGACGTATGTCATACCGAAGTCCTGCCCCGCGTATAATGTGATGTCTTGTTCAATCATATAGGCCTCCTTAGATTTCCATTTCATCTGTTGAAGGAACGTTCTCGGTTCCATCAAGCTCACAGATAAGGACTTGCGTAGTTTTGACCGATTGAGGGTCTACAGGGGCCCCTACTTCTCCCTTATAATCGGTATCAATTGTCACGCTATCGCCGTTCCAGTTGATATAGTGATTAACATATGCGCCTGTAGGGGTACTGATATCTAAGACAGGGTATGCATAACACATACCAGGTTTCTTAATGCCCTGGAACTTAACGGTGCCCATTTCGTAATCCGCCTTACTAAGGAGCGAATCGCCGTTAAAGTTTTTACGGATAATTTGAGCAATTCGTAGTGTTGGTAGGTTACTGTTGTATATAGGCACACCGTATTTATCGAATACCTCTAAGCCGGAGGTGCCTGTTTTTGGCATACGGCTAGAATATACATAGATTTCAATGGAGTCCGCAATCTTACGAATATCCTCAACGCTATCACAGGCAAATGTCACCTGTAAGTAATTGGTCCAGCGACCCATTCTATCCGGATGTCGTTGATTACGAATTTCCGTAAGTCGTACATGGTTAAGTGGAGTATTACTGGATAGAGCATACGCATAATACTCATCTGGCTTTCTTAACCGAATCGGGATATATACGGCGGAGGAATAACCACCATTATAGGAATTAATATACCCAATGCCGTCACCTTTATATAAATAGTCAGAATCCGATTCCGCCCTTCTATCGTGAATAGGTAAGTTCTTTAAATTAATACGATACTTTAGGTATAAACATGATTCGCTATCATTAATTGTCAAAATATCGTCTGCATTTTTGATTTCAAAATAGTTCATATCACATCACCCCGTATATCAACGCAATTTTACATGGCAGTCCTTTATACTGCTCTGCAAAAGAGCGAAGCTTCCATGAGATGGTATCGTCAGTTACTATGAGGTCATATAAGTGTGTAAAGTTCATAATATTGACGTCATTATCATCTGTGTATGCGTTAAAGAAATACCAAATATGTTGGCCATTGGCTAGGTTTAACGTTACACTACCGCTAGCTTCAATAGTGTCAAATCGTTTAACTCCAACAATGCGAGTTAATCGGTCTGTAATTGAAATAATTTCCGTTCCCTTCTTATCAAATACTTGTATTCCAGCTGGCACAGTATCACCTTTCTTTCTAAATAACGAAGTCAGCTTTTCTTTTAACCGCTTAATTAGTCGTCCCATAGTCCTAACCTCACTCTCAGTACATTGTTATCGTCAAACACTTGAATTAAGTTATCCGATATCTCAACACGAGCGCCACTCGTCTTAGTGCGGAGCGTACCAATCGTTGCCGTAATAGCATCTAAGCTATTTACTTTTAACTTATCCGCGGTAACGCTATCCGCTTGAAGCTTGTCACTGCTGATGGATAAGGCTTGTATCTTATCCGCGCTTACCGAGTTAGCTTGGAGCATACCCTCAGTGATGATGTTATTATCGAACAGTGCTTGGCCTGTTACGTGTAATAGCTTGCCATCGATTCGAGTACCTTCAGGGGATAAGTTAATCCGACTAACAATATCCATACCACTCAGATTACCGATAGCCTGTGTTACCTGAAGGTCAATACCATTGGCTAGCGTAGTAATTTGACCGGATAGGTTCTGATTAAGGTCAGTTACCTTTTGGGTAATACCCTTATCAAGTTGGACTAATTTAGATGCAAACCCATTAACAGAGGTTTTCATCGTTCCAACTTCAGAACTCATCGCTTGAATTGATTCGTCCATAGCTTTTAGCCCTAATGCTTCCGCATCAAGTAGGCTCTTATCAACCCTGTCCTTAATAGTGACCGACTTCTCAGCGACTAAGCTACTACCGAACACGTCGACATATTCACACCGCACACGGTATACCCCGGCTTTATTGGAGTATGTAAGCATACTCGATGTAGTCTCTAAATCGTCTGTACGATCATCACCTATGACGTGGCAACGGATAACGTAAGCCTGTGGAGGCTTGGCCCCAAAGTAGAGGCTGAACCCTCCGAGTTGGTCCTTGACCTCAAACGTAGGCGCCTCTAACTGTGGCAAGTTATACGAATACGTTGCCGGAGTTGAGTATTTACCCAGCGTACTTCGTGCGTACAAGTACACCGTGTCGCTTCGTTTCGTAAGCGGTAAGTTAGCTGAGGTACCTTTCACCTTCGCAAGCAGTGCGGTGGTATCCTTGCCTGGGTCATTATCCGTGCGTAGTTCGTAGTAATCCACGTCAGCGTTCAATACATCGTTCCATGATGCGGTGGCGTGGTCCTTGAATGATACAGTAAAGTTCTTAGGCATGTCCGGTACTTCGTCCATAGCCTTGACTACGACGTCAACTACCTGGGCTGTATCGGAGCGATTACCGAACCTATCCACGGCTACGGCCTTAATCTCGTACTCTTCGCCAGGGCCTAATGCCTTGATAATAACCTGGCTATTACTACTTCCCGCATACTGCCAATCTTGACCAGTTACGGCTTGGCCATTCTTAGATTTAAGTTTGTACCACACCTCAGCACTGTCAAAATTGCCAGGATTAGCCGGTGGCTCGAACATCACCTGAAGGTCATAGTACACGGTCTTATCGGCGGTTAGGTTGTAGCGACTAATGACGTGTAGGTTCTGCACATCGCCAGGCGCTTGCATCTTAGGAATCACGATTTCCTTAGTAACCCCTGTAGTGAGTTGCCCTAAATCGTTAATCGCTTGCACCTTAACCTCGTACGTAGCGCCTAATAATACATCGGATATCTCCGTGCTATTAGGTGATGCAGGGAAGTTCCCCATATATTTCCAGGTATCGCTTTTAGCGTTCCGATAGTTAACTACTACGTTGGTTATCTTGCCATCACGAGGCAGTTGCCAGCGGACGGCGATTCGTGAGTACATAATGCCATTAGCACCGTATACATCACTTACGAGGCCTATATCCTCGATGTCGCTACCAACCTCAGACTTATAGTCGATAACAGGAACAGAGCCATCATCGCTCGTATACACTTCAGGATAGTATTCCATGCACTGTATCTTGCGAGTAAGGTCTGTGCCACCTTCCGTGATAGCAAGCACCCTAAATGGTTTAGCTGCTTTGGTTAATTCGCCAAATGCGTACACGCTGCCTGGTTCAACTGTAATTGATTCCTTAACCGTTACGTTACGGGCAATCACGCTTAGTACTGTGAGCGTAGTCACCGCATCGGTAGCGTTGTTACGTATTAGTAGTTGGTACTGCTTGCCCGGTAACGTCGATATTTCCTTATCAAGGGTGATAGTATTACCTGTAACAGCTACGACTCGGCCGCCTTCGCCCCATTCAGGTACGTCATGTTGAATAAGAATGATATCGCCTATGGTACACGCTATGGCGTCGGTGAAAGCTTCAATAGATACAGTACGCACCTCGTACTTGTTGCATCGTAGGTAGTGCTTACCATGTTTGAACGCCTGGTCAAGGCTAGTACATCCCATGAGCTCTATTTGTGCAGGGTTGGTAAGTGTATCCGATTCATCGTAGGTATCGCCATACACGGGGATAACATCACGCTCATAGTCCTTATCCTTATTAAGGAAGGAGATTTCCACGGAGTTAGCACGGCTTTGGATACCTTGGAACTCCTCGGAGAAACTACCTTGCTTAATGTTGGCCACAGTAAATAGTTGTACCGGTGTCGACTTATAGTCACTAACACAGGTGAATCGAGTCCCCTGTGGAATGACTTTACCGCGCCCTACGTTCTCCGGATATTTGAGCGCATCCCATAACCGACTAGCGCTATCGTAGATATAGTTAAAGGTGAATCCGTTCTTATCGCAGTTATTCGCCCAAGCCTTAAATGCATCGTAATCCATACGTCCATGAGGCTGGCCAAACACGACGTATTCATCGCCAAACTTACGAGCCATATGAAGTAGATCATATGCCGCCCATGCCGGGTTATCCGCGCGTTGGACTTCATACTTTTGTTGATAAGGGTTGAACACATACACGGCGGAGCGTTCTTGTATCCAGGATACTTCAGGGTCAGAGCCATTTAGCTGAGATGTGGCCAAGGCTTTAATACCAATTAAGGCCTTACCAGGATGTACGAAGTCATCATATATAATCTGCGTTAACTGGTTCCAGTACACTTTGTTGTTGTATCGAATAGAGCTACCGTCCTTACTGGAACAGCGAACACGGACTTCATACTGCGCCTTATCGAGGTTATCGAATCGGTACACTCGATAGAACGCGGTGTTAGTAGCCTCTGTAACCTTGCCCTTATAGTCGCCTTCAGCGATTTCCGCATCAGACTTTTGACGAGTAAAGGACCATCCGTCACCGGATTTCTTAACGAAGGCTTGCATACCCTTTTGATTGGAGAGTGGTAACTTATGCCACTCCTCGTCCTCCCCAACTTTCCGGATTTCCGCATCAAGAGTAACCGAGGTAGCATCCATTCCGCCTGTATCGTTGGAGTAATACAAGCCATTAGGAAAGCTGATAGTTAGCTCGATAGCATTGCACGCGTCACCTTGTACACGTTGCGTACTCCACCCGGTTTTGAGTTCGTAGTTGAGTACTTGGTCCGCATAGTTATCGTTGAAATTCGGGATAACAGTTTGGTCGTTGGTGCCTAATCGGATATCCACTTGCACATCCTGGTAGTTACTAATAGGGTTAGCATTGATACGGATATCCTCGATTTTGGATAACTCGCCTTCACCGGCACAATATAAGAGGTTGAGGTACTGCTTTTCACCGTCACTAATAATGTGACGAGATAAGAGGAGCCCCGCGCTCTTCATACGGCCGTACGTAACGGCTAGAGGGTACCCTTGACCGGTTACAGTCTTAGCGCCACCCCATCCATACGTGTTAGCTTGTGCGGAGTCCGTATGGGACCGGTCAGCTTTTGGCTGAGTTAACTTATTGACAAGCATATTGCCAATCATACCAATGGCCATGGAGAGTACTGTGCGCCATATTAGACTTTGGATACCGAAGATGGCACCGCTTGCGATACCGCCTGTGGCGATACTAAGGCCTATGGTTAAAATGATTCCGAAGAACTTACCATCGATTTGAGGCATGCCCACGATATAGTCACCATCGTTAACAATGGTATCGAGCGTAGCCTCTTGGCCATTAATGGAGTATACCCAGTCGCCATCTTGTTTAGCGTAAAAGCTTAATGGCATATTTGCCTTATAAGGGCGGTATTGTGTTTCATGCTGATCCGGTTTAAACGGGTTCCTTACTAGCACTACATTAATCATCGGCTACTCCTTTCTATCGTATATATGTTTAAGCCTTGGAACATATTTAGAGATGTGTTCGATACATACCCCGCTTGGCTTAGTAGCGTGAATGAATCGACCATCACCTAAATACACGCCTACATGGTCAAGTTCCTTACCTTTTAGCGAGAATACCAGGACACTGCCCTCTGTAGGTTCCTTGACCTCTTGCCACTCGTCCATAGGAATATCTGTGTAGTTTGGAAGGGGAACACCATTACGGCGATACACCTCGGCCACTACATCCCAACATTTCAGCTCCTCAAATGGAGTGCCAAGCATATCAGACATATCACTTGTTAGATGCATACAGACCTCCCTGTGGAATCGTTGGCTCGCCTCCGAATCGAACGCTATTACCTAGTGCCCGACATCGTGACAAAGTCTTATTACACTCGGTCTCGGTGCCCTTGTATCCGCACTGAACACCTTTGAATTTGAACGGACAAAAATCCTTCATGATGCGGACTAAGGGGAACCGACGAGTAAAACTAAAATCCGTACCTAGTGTGAACTCCATCCATTCAGCATTAGCAACGGAGCCTGTAATAACGAAGTGTTCTTCTACTTCGCACACATTCGGTACATTTGTATTTATTACACGGACAATGACATTCGCACCCGTGAACCCTTGATTATCCTCCGCCAGGCGTTGGATAGTCCGTGTCACGTTGGACACGGACAATTTAACGTTTGGAAGGTCAGTCGAGTTATGGTTGACGTCCGCTAACTTGAATGGGAACGCGATGTACTTGTTCCCTTGGAAGGTAATATCCTCCGTGTTATACACAAGTCGGACGATATCACCTTTGTATTCGATATCAAGGAGCATGAGCCATACACCCGTGGCGTCTATTTTGTTTTTCTCCAATATAGAAGCTGTTGAAAGTGTTAACATGTTATGCCTCCTGTAATTTCACGGTGCCAACCCATATGCCGTAGTCATTCGCTGCGAAGTCTAACTGATCACTGAATCGTACCTTGATAGTTTCTTTCGTTTCAGGGTTCGTCCAGTCGAACACCGTCGAGCAGTTAACTTCATCAAAGAACGCCCTTAGCCGTAAGTACTCGGAGGTAGGCACCTTATAATTTACGTTATATGACCGTAGGGCCTTAGTCGTCTTACGGCGACTAATAATCGTCATATTCTCCACTTGGCCCTTATAGGTCATATCCGGTGTAGTTTCTTGAATTGGATATATTGGATATCTAATGTTTGGAAATGTTGCCATGATTAACCTGCGGCTGCTTTAATTGCATCCCGCGCACCTCCTTTATTATTTGTTACGGCTTTAACCATTACATCGATGATGTAATTTTCTCCATCAAATCTCGAGCTTTGTTGCTCAGATTCAAGGGCTTGGCCAGATTGGTTGATGATGTTAACAGTAACGTTATTCCCCTGGTTACCACCTAGCATCTTCCGTGTTTGACTAGCGTTATAGATACGATGGGAAGAGTTGAACTGAAGGAGCTCCGGTCCGTTTTCCCCGACCAATGTCATACCTGTAGGCGCTACCCCGCCGGATGCGAACTTAGAGAACCCTCGACTACTGAACGCTGAACTAAAGGACCTACCGCTCGAGAATGTACGAGCACCTCCGCCAATATTCCCTATGCCTCCGACCACTCCACCGAATAAGCCTTGTAGTTTAGGTTGTAGGTATTGTTGGAATGATAGGTTCACCATCATCTTAATAATGTTGTTCGTCATATCCTTGAATATGCTAATAAGCCCTTTACTGAAGGACTTCGTACCTGTGGCCATGGCCTCGAGATTACTTGTCCAAGTCGAGTTGATATTACTCATGGTACTATCAAAGGTTGATTTCGCAAGGTCAGCGTAGTTCACTGTTTCCTCTTGATATTGGCGCGCTGCTTCCTTCAATCGAGATTTCAAGTTACGCCCTGCCAAATCCCATAGCTTTTGTTGGGCCTCAACTAGGTTCTTCTCGATTTGTAAGCGTTGCGTGGCCGTCATCTGTGCATTAGCTAACTCGTCCTTGGAATAGTCGATGTAGGCTTGTAGTTGTTCCGCCAGGATGGCATCGGACTGGTCCTGCGTAAGGTGTCCAAGTTTCACCAGGTTGGACTGATGATCTAATGCTTCAGTCGTTTGTGTGTAGGCAAGCTCTCTGATTTTCTGCTCTGTATCGGCTACGAGTTTCAATCGTTCCGACTCTGCCTTCTTCTCAGCGAGTTTCTTATCCCCTACGGCCTTGGTGTACTCGCGAACGTTATCGTCAATCTGAGCCTTTTGTGCATCGGACTCAGACTTGATAAGTTGTAATCGGTCGCCCGTACGTTCAAGGTCAAGTTTCGTAATATCCTCATTCATCTTACGAACGCGAATAGTTTGATTACGCTCCGCCTCAGCAAGTTTCTTTTGATATACTTCTTCGTTCTTGGCCCTTGCCTCGGCCACTAGGTTGGAGTTGGCCAACGCTTGCGCGTTAGCGTTCTTATGGGCATCGTTAGAAGCCGATGCGCTTGCGGATGTGCCTACCAATTTAGCAGTATCTACATACCCTGTAACCGCCCCGAAATCACCTTCGACAGACTGTTTAGCGACTACCCCTGTACTAGAATTAGCTCCAGTGTATCCGCCGTTACCGTCAGAGATTACAATGTGATTATCTCCAAGAACTACGACGCCATCGCCTGCTTGAGGTGTATATCCATCACCGGCCGGATGCCATGCGCCCGCAGCTGCTGCCGCGTCCATAATGGAAGGAACATAACGAGGTACGTCCTTTCCAAAGGTTTCCTTAACGGAATCAGCGAACAACTTGCCGCAATCCGTAGCCCAAGTACCATCGGCGCCTAGTGAATAAGCCTTGCCAAGTTGGGCATTAGCTGCAGCTAATACGCCGGAAGCTTCACCGCTACCACCGCCTACGCTGTTAAGCCCCGCTGCGGAACGAATAATATCTCGAATGTTCTTATTGTTCGATTCATACTGGTTCTTAGCGTTAAGCTTATCAATCTCGTACTGACTTCCGTCAATCTCCAACGATTGGAGTGTTAGGCTTCGAATCATGTCGTTAAGACGTTCCACGGAGCTAGCTAATTTTTCAGCCGCTTGTTCTGCTTTCTTAGCTGCCGCTTCTTGAGCCTTCGCCGCTTTGCCTGCTTCCTCATTGGCCTTATTAATAGCTTCGTTATTCGATAAGCCGTTCTTAGCGTTCTCGATTTCCTGGTCTAACTTGGCCTGTTCCTCTTCAGCTTTCTTCTTCGCCGCATCAGCCTCTTCCTTAGCTTTCATAGCTGCGTCAATTTGAGCGCCTTCCTCCTTAGTGGCTAGGCGGTCATTTTTAAAAAGCCCGAAGAATGAACTATCTTCAACCCAGTACCGTCCGTCGTGGTTTGCCATGTAGGCTTCACTAAGATTATGTGATGGTTCGTTGGTATTGATATGCGCTTTCAGCCCTCCAGCTGTAGTAACCCCCAAATCGCTGCCCGCAATTTTACTCGCATAGATATATTCGTACACGCCTTTGGTAGCTAGGCCAACCACAGTCGCCAATGACACCCAAGGACCTGCAGCCGCTAATGTAGCAAGTCTCATGAATTTCAATGCCGTCGTTACGGACTGAATTACAGTAACAGCGATACCAGCTTCAAAACTAAATTTCACTACCCCCGAGATAGCTTCCTTTTGTTCGGTGGCCATACCGCTATAGGACTTCGTTAAGTCGATAGCCCATTGCGTGTAGTCCATAATCACTGGCAACAACTCTTGGCCAATCATGATGGCCAAACGTTTGCCGGTCTGTTCCATGTCCTTTAATTGGCGATTGAACTGCGCCGATTTTTTGGCCGCTTCATCGTCAATAATAAGACCCATAGCACGTGCCCGGTCCTCGACTTGCTTCATCGCCTCTGCAGACATATTCAACATGCCATGGAGTTGGTACCCCGTCTTACCGAACAATTCCATTTCGACGCGTGTTTTTTCGGCGCCGTCCTTCATGCCTCTTAGGCGTTCTTGGATAATCTGGAATACTTCAAGAGTGTTCTTCCCTTGAATCTGATCAATACTAATCCCTAACCGACTGAACATATCGGTCGCAAGCTTCCCCTCAGCCGAAGCGGTTTGCATTTTATCTTGTGCGTTTGATACCGCCTTCGCAAACTTGGCAAACGCCGTAGTGCTTACGTCGGTAGCTACGCCCATATAGTTGGCCACGGAGATAAAGGTACTAGCTTGCTCAGCAGTGGCACCTGTTAAGGACTGCATTTTCTTAACCGATAAATTCCAGTCGAGTGCCTCTTTGGCAAGCTTTGACCCTAGACCGGTGATACCTGCCCCTGCTCCAATGGTCAACATTTCTGTTTTTAATTTTGCTAGCTCGGCAACTGTACCCTTAGAGGCGGCTGCGATTTTCTCTAAACCGGCTTGCGTATTCTTATCGGTCAGTTGCACTACGATATCTACTACGTTATTCGACATCCTTATTCATCGCCTCCATTTCTAATCCCTCTAATATCCACATGAGGTTGAATAGCATCGGGCCCAGGTTGATATTATTCATTTCCGCAACGGTGCGGATGGCCGGATAATCAAATCCTGCTAGCCCTCCTGTGTGATATATGCGTTGACTGCGTGATAGGGTATACAGTTTCATAGCCAATTTCGTGCCAAATAATAGGTGCGGAGGATTGTATTCACACTCCGAACAGTCGAAGGACTGCCGGGTGGCGGATTGTAACTCCCTACACCCTTGGCAATACTTCGGACGGTCAGAGGACATCCACCCCCACACCTCTTTTAGTTTTTTTCCGTTGCATCTTGTACCTGGAAGGTAGCGGTAATAACTTTGCCGGCAAAGTCCATAGCTTCCTTATCAGATACAGTATTAAGGTCCTCATCACTGAGGCCATATACATCCATCAAGATGAACCGCATAATGTCACGGCTACGAATAATTCCTGCTAGTTGATCATCTTCTTCGACTGGACAATATACAAAGTCCAATCCTGCTTTAATCAACATTTCACGTTCAGACCATGTGAGGGCTCTTGCTTTTAGTTCCTTACCTTGAATCTTCATCCTTACCTCCTATTAATACGATGCTTGCGTATTAGTTAATTCGAATAGTACGGCGGATTCTTCGGAATCGTCGCCATAGTATGCTTTAAACGGCATTTCAATGTTAACGCCTTTAGGGCCATCGATACCTGGGGAGTTACGTTCGTAAATCAATTCAGGTAATTTGATAACCAAGGAGTTAGCACCTTTGGTAAGTGTCAATTCAAGGCTAGATTCTGTACCATTTACGGCTTTGTTTAAAAGGTCCATGTTTTGGAAGAACGCTTTCAAGGTACCAGATACGCCGACAATACCTGTATCGATATAGGTACGGAACCCTTTATTACCGATAGCATAGGAATCACCATCCAGGCCGAAATCAATGTTAAGGCTTAGGGACAATACGTTAGCAACTGTCACGCCACCTTCTTTGATTGTAGCTTCAAGATTTTCAAACGGCGTAAATGCAATTTGAGTAGGTGCTGTATCAAATGGCACTGCCGCCATGGTTTCCTTACATCCCATTACGTCGATAGTGGCTGTTAACTCGGAGTCACCACCAAAGTTAAGCGCCATCTTATTCATACGAACACCACTAAATTGTTGATATGTACTGATATCCTTATAGCCTTGCTCGAATGTAGCGGATGGCATATCCGGACCGATTTTGAACACATGCTTATGCGCGGAACCTGCACCGGCTGTGGAAGTAGGCGCGCCAAAGGCTAATTTCAACCAATAGCCGAAGCCGATTACATCGACCGGTGGTGTAATACTGCCGGATGCATCGATGTTACCACGACTAGGCGCAGCTGGATTTCGCGTACCGCGAATTACATTAGAATCATTTAGATTTTGACTTGCTTTTAAAGAGGAACTAATGATTGGCATAACCACGCCACCGCTGGACGGTGTAACGCCAAAGTCAGTCTCAAAAGCCATTGTTAATTTGGATTGTGCGCCTTGCGCACGTTTAGCTACTGCCATGTTATCCTCCTATTAATATTCAACGTGACCGCCGATTACGTGCGGTATTTCTATTGTGAATGTGGCCTTTCCTGGATACACAGGACGCCACGATACATTATCCGTTTCATAGTCAATGTTAATGACTGGATAATTAGGGTTGACGGCCATAATACATTCAATGAGTAACTGGCCAAGTTCATCAGTTTCAAAGGCCCCTGTATAGGTAATGACACGGCCATTACGCTCCGCTTCCTTCCGATGTACACCCCATACGAGTTGGAGCGTATACGAATAGGAATCCGCAAGCCCTTCGGACTTACTATCCATAAGGACTATAACGCATGGGCAATCCTCTTCGAGGGGAGCCCCTGCATCGTCATACCCTACAAATATGGATAGGTCCTTACCGTACTTTGCTTGACAGAACTCATTGATATGATCATTATCCTTAATAGCCTCAACCCAACGATTCGCAATCACTGCGAGTGGAATTGTCTGCATAGCTACCTCACTTTGTATACTCGATTACTGGAGCCCCATGAGGTATTACCGAGTGCGTACTCCCCGATTTTCTTTTCAAGAAACGGTACGAGTTTAGGTTGAAGGGCGTTACGCATTGGCCCGAAGGTTTCACGAGGTTTAATGGTGAAGGTCGTTTTCCCCTTGGCCAACTGGAACCCATGCGCGAATAATTTCTTACGCATGTTTTCCGTAATTTCCTTGGTGTAGCCCTTCTCTATCTGTTCCCCTAATTTCTTAGCTGAATTAGATAGCCATCCAACTTTGACCGATTCAGACTTAGCGTCGTACTGGTACCCTACGGCCCGGTACATCTTACCAAGAGGCGTATATCCAACTGTGCCGACTTTTACACCACCCGCGATAAGTTCATCTCGAGACTTATGTGTCCAGCCTTCGCGGTCAGCCTTACCGCCTTTTCTGTAGGCTCTTCTAACCTTAGCGCCGAATGCTGCTTCGAGTTGTGCCCTCATAGCCGGTGGCATGAAGCTAGCATACTTCTTACCGCCTGGCGCTCCGGATTTGATACCCTCCTTGATAGCCTTAGACATCATGAATCCCATGGACTTCATCGCCTTACGCATCCAATCGGGTTTCGTTTTGGCGATAAATTCAAGATACGGCGTAGCTCCATCATTAATGGTGATAGGCTCATTACTCATGGTCTCACCGTCCTTACGTTGGCCACGATTTCTAGGCAATGCATCTTATCGTCACTATCGGAGATATGATCCACATACCACTTCTTGCCGTGGATGTAGATTTCATCCTTCGCCTTAGGGAGTGGTATATCTTTGGTTCGTATCCATACCTTAGCCTTATCAGCTAATCCGGTTACGAATCCGGAGCCCTTGCCATCGTACTCACCGATTTCCACGCTCGCCTTGATGGTCTTACCTTCATATGTGATTTTCTCACCAAATGCCCCCAAGAGGACGTTTTCATCGTATGTATACATATTTGTACCTCATAGGTTTAACGGGGGCGTAGGGCCCCCGTTATCCTCATAATATAGCTATTGCCTACGCGCCAACTTTGACAGCTTGCACTAGCATAACTGTAACAGTATCTTGTGCAGCAGTTTTAGGCGCTACTGCGATGCCCAATGGTTTACCGCCAGTTTTAACGGCTTTATCTGTATCAAAGTTAACTACGTCGCCGACTGCAAAAGTATCAGTTTTATTAGCTGTTACTTTGAATACGCCGGTTACTTTAATGGCACCGACTTCACCGACTTTTAAATCTGTGATAGCCACACCGTGAAGTGCGCCTGCTTCTACGATATTACCGGCTTTGACTTCTGCAGTTGCAGTAATGTCAATGCGGTCAGTTTCTTGTACGAATTGTGTCATCATATATCGTTACCCCCTAATTATTTACCAACGTTTTTATACAATCCACGGAAGTCAAGTGCACGTACGCCTACGTCCAATGCAACTTTATATTCGATACCATCTACGTCAAAGCCTTGACGAGTTTCTAAGCGTGGAGCTTCTACACCGTTCAAGAATGTAGTTTCGATAGTATCATGTTGAGTTGCATCCGCTACTAAGTACCATGCATCTGGGTCAGTGATTTCTGCATCAGCGATAACCGTGAATCGACCTTTGTATGGGTTAACCACACCGGAGTTGACACCTGCCACGTCTGCAGTGGAGTTCATGAGTTGGTATGCTACCATTTCAAGTTCAGGTGGAACGATTAAGTATTTAGGTGTGATATTAAGTGTAGCGGTACCTTGGATACCCTTTTGACGACGCATAGCAGTTACTGCTTTAGCAATAGCTTTAACGGATAATGCTTCGCCTGTGGATGCAACGTTACCGTGTTTGCTGTTAAACAACGCAACGCCATCGTCCATTTCTACGTTACCTGTCAATTGTGCGTATACCATTTTGTTAACCAAACGTTTAGCCGCGGAGCCAAAACGAGTTGCGATAGCGGAGAACATACCAAGGTCATCGTTGATGATAGCTTGACGAGTTAAGCTGAACAATTTGCCGTAAGTAGCAACTTTAGTACGTGCGGAAGTTTCACCGAATGTCATAGCTTTGAATTGGCTACCCTCTGGAACTAATTCCAAATCACCTGCTTCAGATAATGCTACGCGTGTAGCTTCCTTGAAGTCGCGGTTAGAGCCTTTACCCGCCCATAATTGGTAAGTAGTTTCTGCTTCGTTAAAGCCGTTCATTACGGATTTATTCGCCAAGTTGGACATGATAGCAGGGAATGTGGATGTGGAGTTAATAGCTTCACGAGCCAATTCCAAATTATCACCAAAGTTAGCACGAAGGCCTTCACGTTGTAATGCTTCACGTGCTAATTCAACTAAGGAATGTGCACGTAATTCGTTAGCGCCTGGTGCCGGTTCAGCCACTTGAATACCCGCCGCCATTAATACTGCATCTTGTGCAGCTGCGCGGAATTTATCGGATTCAGATTCGCCCATTTTCACGGACACGCCTGCGTTACGTGCACGCAATTGGTCCATTACCATTGCACGTGCTTCGTCAACGGATTTGCCCAATACGATTGCTTCGTCTGCGCCTTCAACATCGAAGTCGCGGAACATAGCTGTAATTTCAGAAGTACGTTTACGTTCTTCTTCCATAGCTTTTGCCAATTCATCTTTTGTGATACCGCCTTCAACTGGAGCGGATTTCACTTCTGGAGTTTCAGTCAATTTTTCTTTTTCATCCATACCTTTGTTTTCCTCCTGTGTGTCAATACTTGTATGAATTTGAATATCATCTGCACTGCGACCTACGCCGACCGTAGGGTCTGCAGGTACGGATACAATGCTGATTTCTAAAGGTTCCCAATCTGTGATGACGTATGCCGGGCCAGTGAAACGGCCATTCGTAGATGTAGTACTATCATCTTCTAACACTTCATAGCGTTTAATAGTGTATCCAACGCTAACACCTTGAAGCGTACCGGATTGGACTTTCTTGAATATGGCGTCGGATTGTTCATCTTCGTCAAAGCGTACTAGCGCTTTACCCCGATTATCTTCAATCCACACCTTTTCGATATGCCCCACGACCGCATCACGATCATGGTTAAATAGCACGGTACCTAAGCCATCGTTAAATCTATCGAGATTGATACATTCTTCATCATGGCAAAGGATTTCATCGCCGAACCAACGGCCATATGGCGTTTCGGAGGAGAAGGAAAGTTCTACCGTCCGATTGTCGGAGTCGACTTGGTCAATCGTAGATTCACGGCAATAGTTACCATAAATGCTACGTTTTTCATTTTCGTCCATTGTTAGCCATCAGCTCCTTCCTGTGATTGTTGGACGTTATTGTCACTATCTGGGTCCATCAATGGTTGCAACTCACTGGAATAATCAAGTAACACACCAAGCTCCTTGGCTCTATCCTGTTCGAGTTTCCGTTGTTCAAGAACTTCCTCCCAATCACGCCCAGATGCTGCGCACACATCCTCTAAGGTTGTAAGGCCGGACTTGATAGCTTCCTTATTGGCAGACACTTCCTTAACTGGGTCTATCCACGACCAACCTGGTGCAAGCCAAGATACTTCTTGATACTTGTCTTTATTCGCCAAGTAGTCAGATGGTAGTTCACCAGCTAGGTATAATGCGTCAATAAAGGCTTTCCAAATCGGAATGCAAAAATGTGCGATAACAAATTCTTGCCATTGTCGGAAGGTCTTTTGGTCCTCTAACAGATTTTGCCTTGCTGCTGAGAAGTTACCTGATATATTACGAGCCACGATATCCGCGCTCATTCCTAGACCGGAAGATATTCTCCGCGTCTGAGTTGCCGAGTATTCACTGGCGGTCCCTGCATTACGTTTAGGGTCTGCAAATTCAATGGATTCACCAGGACTAAGGTGTCTAACCATACCTGGTGCTAGTGTCATATTAGGACGTCCTTTACTATCCCTAGGTAGCATCGACGTTTGACGTGCTGAATTTTGAGACGTTATGAACGCGCTATAACATGCCGATACACGTGCAGCAATTAGGTCTGCATCCATGTATTCATCAATATCGTGGATACGACGAAGGACTAATGCCAGGTGACTCATCCCTCGAAGTTGAGAAGTACGAGTAGGCTTGAATAATAAGAACGCCTGGTTAGTAGTTAGCCGTAATGCGTCGAAACTGCGTAACCCCATTGGATCGCTTTGATATACGTGATACGCAACTGGTCTCCCATATTCGTTAACCTCCACGCCGTTGATGATGTTGTTCTTGCCATGTTGTAGGCTAACCGCTCCGATATTCTCTGCCTCAATCAATTGAATTGATAATGGCAGATACTCACCTTGTGCAGTTTTGTTGACTAGAATTTCGCCATCATACAGCATCCGTCGTAGTGCGATAGACTGCAATTCGTAAAAGTTAGACAGGCCTCGGACATCCGCGTTTTCAGCGTCAGTCCATTTGTCCCATGCCTTTTCGATTTTGTTGTTAAGGTTTGTGTTTAACTTACCTTTACCGCTTCTTACCTTTGCCTGTGGCTTTATCCCAACGCCAATAACGTTACGTATCAACGCCGTAACTACAGACTCAGCTAAGTCGCTGTTCATTTCAGCTGCACGAGCTCGACCTCGAATAAGATCACGCGCTCCGGTGGCCAACTGCTCGGCGGTGCCATAAGCAGGTTGCCAGTCGCTACTCAATCGGTCCATTGACGCCGCATCATATTGGCGGATAGCCTCTCGTGCTGCGATACGATTAAGCGCCCTCTCAGGGCTAACCCAACCGATTACCTTATCTAAGATATTCATCGTCCACCCCATGTCACGTATGCATCACTCTGGAAGCCGTTTGCTTCCTCGTGAACACGCTGCATCAGCGTTTGTTCGCGTGCATATAACACAGGAAGGTCAATCGCTTTGAACCGCTTACCGCCAATTTGTAACTCTGAATATCCTTTTGTTTCGATATCCTCGATGACTTCACGGATACGGTCCAATTGTTCGTTTACATCGCTCATGGTTCACCTCCTTATCTAAACCAATGGTTCGTATTACCCATTCCTACACCGTAGTCGATAACCTCGGTTACGGAATTAGATTCTTCATATTCTTCGGGTTCGGTTAAGTACTTCACCCCTGCAATGTCTGCGACTGCAGCATTGTATGTACATGTATCTAGCAAGTGATTCGTAGGGTGTCCGGTGAGTGGTTTCCACTGCACCGTAACTTCACCCGTTTTCACATTGCGGATTTCTTGTTTTTCTTCCGACCGGAGATGGTCAGTATATTCTTGAGGACAATCCTTGAACAGATGGATTGTGCCGACCTCATCAGTTGGCCGTACCATTCGCGCAAATATGAAGTCCTTCCAGTAGTCCGTGTTAAGGACATATAATTTAAGACCTCCGATAACGCCCTTCTCAACACTTGACATGGAGTACGGCGCCGTCAGTGTCTTGTGATTTGACGAACCTTTTAACGGAATACATATTTCGGGGAACCTTGCACAGAATTGGTACACCTCGTCCGTTCTGAAGCCTGAGTCAATGCCCGCCTTCATCACCTGTCTAGGTTCGCCGTATTCTGTTGGATATTCCCTGTTGACTATGATCTCCTCTAAGTCATCCCATGTACTGGCTTGGCCATAATCGATAAGATAGGACTTCACGCCAGGTGCGTATGCCCTAACCTCCCACCAGAAGTGGTCAAGCTGTACGTCAACGCTAGCGATAAGTAGCGTTGCCTTATCCGGTACTACGCCACGCTCATAGGTTGATTCCGTGAATTGTAGCGTTTGTGTGCTTTTCGTCTTAGCACTTCGCCAAGGTTCTGCTAGCCATGAATTGATAAAGTTCATAAGTTGGTCCGGGAAGTCTTTTGATGTAAAAAACTCGTACGCAACTTTTCCAAAAGCTATCCATGGCGAATACAAGGACGATAAGTGGTAGCCAACCGAACGCACTCGACAATCGGGTTCGTTTTCGGTTCGCCATTCTCCTTTACGGAGCATATCCATTTTGTGCTTATCGTGAATCGCTTTCTTACAGTGCACGCATTCATAATAGGCGGTGTCCCTGATGCGGTCCTTATTGCCTTTAGCCTCATCGGGCCATTTAATCTGCTTGAACACGAGCTTTTGATACTCACCACAGTGTGGGCACGGTACGTAGTACTCTTTCTGCGCATGAGCTTGCTTGAAAGCGGTCCAGATATTGCCATTTTCAACTGTTGGAGTTGATACCATCACGTGTTTGGCATCAACGAACGTTTTCGTACGTTCCGTTGCCAGCTTAATCGGATTGGCTTCCTTGCCGGAGAATACCGGGTACTTATCAACTTCATCGAAGAACACATACTTGATAGCCCTTGACGCTAGACTCGATGGAGAGTTAGCACCGGACAATACCAGGTAGTTCCCTGTGTTGAAGTTGAGTTCTAACTTTGAACTTTCGTTTTCGTTGTACATGTTGGCCAGAGGTTCTGTGTTCTTGATCATTGGCTCAACACGTTTATCGCTATTAAATTTCGCTAGCGTATCTGTTGGATACACCATCATTGTTGGTGCTTTTGATTGATGAAGTGCGAACCCTATCATATTGAGCTCAGCTTCTGTCTTACCAATCTGCGCACCAAAGCACAGTACAATCGATTCAATCAGATTGTTATTGAACATATCCATAAGCTCTCTTAAATATGGAGTGCGGTGCGTGTGCCATGGTCCGGGTTCTGCACTAGTGCTTGGAAGTACTCTGAACTTATCGGCCCACGTGGAAACGGTGTACCGCTCCGGAGGCTTGAAAGCTGCGAGTTCTTGCGCCGTCCACGTAAACGATGTACTAGAATCATGTGATGAATTGTAATGACATTGTTTATTCGGATTCTTAGAATTTTTAGAATTAACTTTTCTTCGCTTTCGTGTAGACGCCGTCGCGCGCGTAGCTTTCGAGGTACTCGTTGACACACTCATTCACCGTCCTCTCTACAATCACCCTTGTTTCTGCATCTGGAAATTCTTTGCTAACCGCTTTGGGTAACAGCCCAAGGGATGATTTCAATTCGTTAACGCGTCCAGTCCATTCCCGAGTTACATCCTCGACCGCAATATACCGGCCTTCAAGAACTTCGTTCATTCGCTTTTCGCGTTTCGCCTTGGCTTCCTTGTAGTCCGCCTCGGCTTCGAGTTTTCTTTGAGCAGCGGATTTCGTTCCGTCCTTATCCTTTGACATGCCAAGCCATACAAGAACTTCACGAACGTTCCACCAACCCGTTGCCACCTTCGGCATACCTGCACGATTGTGGCGTGATATCATTTCCGGACCGAGGTCCAGAATTTGGCATAGCACTTTTGTGGTGACAATGATCTCGCCGTTGTCATCGAACTTGACTTTGGGTCTTTCAGTGGCCATTTTGGACCTCCTTCCGTAAGTGTCTATTGGTAGGGTACTTTCTACTTGAAAAAATTTTTCACATGCGGACAAACATCGCGCGGAGGCGACCACCGGCGATTTTCCGTCGAGGAAGTACCTTTTTGTTTCAAAAATTTTAAAAATAATTTTAAATATATTTAGGGTATTTCTTTTCTCATTAAAGCTAACAAAAAGGACTACGTGGTTGTTCGTAGTCCTCAATGCTTCGCTTCATTTGTGGGCTATTGCCCAGGAGAGAAGTGTAAGTACATGAAAGGTATCACTATGAACTACCCTACAGTGCGTGGACACGGCGCTCGTTTCCGTATCCACACCCATAAGGTAACACAAAGTGCAACTATCATTTCATATCATGTTTTAGAAATTTTCAAAAAGTTTGCAAAAAGACTTGACAGCCATCTTACGTATGCGGTAGACCTGTGGCTCGCTGTAATGCATCGCCTCAATGACGTCCTTCATGCCAAGGCCGAAGTAGTAGCGATACTCAAGGAACGTACGCTCACAATCGCTCGGCACTTGATGGATGATTGCCCATAGCTCATATCGTTCCCTTGATAGTCGCCTTGACTCTTCAAGCAGATCACGATACGCCGTCTTGAGATTTAGCTGTTGCTCTTCGACGATAGGGTACTCACTTCGTGCCTCTTGCTCCAGGCGTTGCAAGTGCGCTTCGACGTCAGTTAATCGCCTATGACTATCCATCAGCCTTTGCAGTTTACTTATTCCAGGATGTGTCCCCTTACTCGTACGTTTACCCATACGTTCACATCCTATCAATACTATCCTGTGTCATATGTAATCCATCCCTTCTACAATCTTGTACAGCTCATCGACTTCAGCTTCTATCGCTTCCAATGTATCGGTAGCTTCATCCCAACGCTCGTCATGATACCAAGGATACGAATATGTCTTATCATCGAACTGGTCATTACCCGCTTCCTTATATTCACGAACGATTTCATTCTCCTGTATGCTAGCCATCTCGTATTGTTCTTCCAAGTAGTTAACATACCGAAGTGTAATGACGCTTAGGTCATCCAGGTAATGCCCGTGTTCTCGTAGCAGTTTCTCAAAGCTAGCACTGGTATGCATAGGTTACTCACCTGTAACCCAACTTAAGAACACACCTGCCTTCGCTAGGTCCTGAACTTCTTTCGTTGGATCCTTACGACCTGCTCGAAGGGAATACTTTAATGCGTTACCCTTACACCAACCTTTGAACTCTTCCGGCGTCAATACGGCACGAATGACGTCAACGCTTTCAACTGTTAGCCCTGGTAAGGTGTAATGCGATGGATGATGTACCGCGTCGTTCATCGTATCCGTTGGCTTCGCATCGGCTACGGATATACCGATTGAAGGCGCTTCCGATACTACTGGATTAGATTCAATCTTGCCGTACTGTTTAGCCGTATCTTCATCTGTTGCTACGGATACTGTTGGCTCTGCTTTAGGTTTCACCACAGCCGTTGCCGTTGCCTTTGGTTCATGCTTCAACGCTTCTCGACATTCCGGACAGTTGACGGCAGGTCGACCTTTGCCAGTTTGTTCGAACTGTTTACCACATACCTTACAAATAGTCATCTTAGGCGATGACTTTGGTGTAGTAGGTGGTGCTTCTGTCTTTTTACTGTCTTTTACTGTGCCCTTACTGTCTCCCCTGTTAATGATATTCAGGATATCGTTGAACCCTTCCTTACAGGTAGGGCACTCTTGTTCATTGCCTTTAGCCTTGAATAGACTTCCGCAGGTCTTACATATTCTGCTCATAGTGTTATCCTTTCACATATTTATCAATCCGTGCCTTCAATGATTGAAGGACATATTCTTGTGCTTCGTCTTTCTTTTCTAGGGCTTCCATCATATCCTCATCCCGTGTACCTACAGAGATAAGGTGATGGATGATTACCTTTTCATTTTGGCCTTGTCGATGCAAACGCTTGTTTGCTTGTTGGTATAGTTCTAGGCTCCAATTAAGCCCGAACCATATTACATGATTACCGCCATCTTGTAAGTTAAGCCCATAGGCAGTTGATGCGGGATGTGCTAGTAGTACGTCAATCTTGCCGGCGTTCCAATCGAACTCTTCATCGGCGCCTTTTAATTCACGTACACGCAGATCCGTTTTTGCTAACGCTTCCTTCAACCTGGCGCAGTCATGTTTGAAGTTATAAAACACTAACGCCGGCTTGCCGTGTAGCTGTTCGATAAGCTCCATGAAGGCTTCTATCTTGCAATCATGGATTTCATGGACATTCCGTTCATCGTCATACACGGCACCGTTGGCCAACTGTTGGAGTTTGTTGGATAATGCAGCCGCACTCATGGCAGTGATTTCCTCATCTGCTCCGAATACTTCAAGGACGGCATCGCGTTCCATGCTTTCATAGGCTTTCTTCGCCTTAGCGTCTAAGACTACCGGCATTGTATCGTACACAATCGGTGGTAGGTCTAAGTAATCGCTAGCCTTCATAGAAATACATAAAGGCGCTATGGCTGACATAATCGCATCATCTGTATTCGCCTTTGGCTTGTAGCTGTAGATCACATCACGACCTCTTTGGTCCGGGTCAAAATAATGTTCCCTAAATGCGGTGTATGTCTTACCTAATGTTTGGCCACGGTCTAATAAGTAGACCTGGGCCCATAGGTCAATCAACCCATTCGGCGATGGTGTACCGGTTAACAGCACCATTCGGTTGATATGGTTGTACATGTTAGATAAGTCCTTGAATCGTTTGGCACGATGTGATTTAAAAGAACTTGATTCATCGACTACCACCATATCGAATGGCCAGGCGTTCTTATAGTAGCTAACCAGCCACGAGACATTCTCGCGATTGATGATGTAGATATCCGCCGGTGTATTTAGTGCTTGTATGCGTTTCTTTAATGGGCCTAATACGGTGGATATTCTAAGAATACCAACGCCGTCCCATTTGGCCGCTTCACGTTGCCAGGTGGCTTCCGCTACCTTCTTAGGCGCTATGATAAGCACTTTCTTAACCTGGAAGTAGTTGTATTTCAACTGGTATATAGCGGATAGGGTTATGATGGTTTTTCCTAAACCATTCAACCCATATCCAAGAACAGCCCTATCTTATGTTGCTTAATCACTCGTGAAATACAGTAATCTTGATAGGGATGGGGCTTGAATATCATACGGCATCACCTCCTAATCCTTAACCGTGCATCCGTATTTTGCCTTTTGCATCTTATGCCGAATCTTTCGCACATTTGTCATAATATATGACTGCACATCGGTGTTATCGTGTTCCTGAAGTTTCTCGTACTTACTAAGAACTTTGTACAAGCTATAGTCGGAACACATCCCATGACAGCCAGGTGTACGCCTGGTACAGTTCTTACACGGAACTCTCGCCATGAATACCACCTTCATTCGTTAGGTAATCCTTAACGGCGTCAGGGCCGTAAAGGATATAAACGGTCTGCAGTAGGCTCAATAGTTTCTTGCACTGCACATCCTGTAGTTGGCTTAATCGACCTCGGGTCGTTTTAAGCTCCACGAATTGAACGGTACCGTCCGGCCATATCACAATCCGATCAGGCACGCCGACGTTGCCAGGCGATACAAACTTATAAGCCTTACCGCCCAACTCTCTAACACCCCGAACCAATTTCTGTTCGACAAGTTTTTCAAGCATTATCACACCTCCATTTTGAGATTATCATTTACGCAAGGTAACAAAGTTACACTTTTTTTCTTTACATATAGATACATACCCTATTTAACCCCGTTTAACCCCTATAACGTACTTAAATATATATATTTCTACTACATATATATATAAATGTTACCTTTATATATAATAAGTACTATAAATATAGATAAATACTAGGTTTATTATGGTAACATTCTAGGTAACATTCCGGTAACATTCGGGTAACATAGTAACATTCTCAGGTAACATTCTTTTTGAGAATATGGGGGTATTTTCAGGAATGTTACCTTCGAAAATTACATCAATCCGGGTATAATTGAGAATCCTCTTTGGGCTCCATAAGGCCCAAATTTTTTCATCGAATCAAACCTCATTAAGAATGGAATGTTGTCTAAAATTTGATTAAGCTCACGGCTATCAGACTTCTTCATCCAAGATAATGGACGCCCAAAACATTCGACCCATACTTCTGCAGCGCATACCCTGTCACGGAATACTAGCACCTGCCCAGGTACCGCATGTGTGCCTGACATAAACATGTCACGTGCTTTAGGTGACATCGTGCTCCAATTCTCAGGTACTTTCTGTTTCAAGAACTCAGCTACCACACCTGCTTTAGCATTTCCTTCCATATGGCTTTCACGTGCTAAATTTGCAATGCGAAGCACTTCCTCATTATCTTCAATAATTAAGCTTTCCCCTTGGCGGTATCTAGCTTTGGCTTCCGCCCACAGCTGATCCACTTCACCAGGTAAATTCTTAAATACGCTTTTCGTTGGTTTCTTTAAACCAAGTTGTATTGGCCAAAATCTGCGGTTGCCTGTGATATCCTTTAAGAACTCGTGTTGATTAGTGGAACCAAAGAACACGCATTGGCGGGGGTATTCTTCAGTACGACGACCATAGGCCTTACGGAATACGTCGACCTGGCGTGATAAGAATTGTTTCGATGCGTTTTCTTCCGCCTTCGAATACCCGGCCATTTCGCCGCCTTCCACTAACCAACTATTTTGGATGCTTTCTGCAGCTTCTTTACCATCAAAGGTGTTAAGTCCATCAGCGTACCAGTCCTTGCCCATGAGACGTATAAGGGATGATTTACCTATTCCTTGGGCACCGACTAATACCGGCATAGTGTCATATTTACACCCTGGCTCGTACGCACGTGCTACCGCAGCTACGAAGGCCTTACGACCTACCGCACGGGTATACACGTTATCTTCTGCGCCCAGGTAATCGATGAAGATTGTATCTAAGCGTTCCACACCGTCCCAGGTGAGACTATCTAAATAATCGGTTACCGGATTGAATGCATTTTGTTTCGCAATCAGTAGCACGCTATCAAGGACCTTATCCTTGCCGGTGATATCAAAGCGGTTTTCAAGGTACCATTGGATACCACTATCATCGGTGTCAGTCCAAATACGTTTACCATGTTCCGATAACGCCCATGGTAAGGCACCCATCGCCATATACCGGCTACCGAACTTATCGTAAGCGATACGGCCCTTGAGTGCCGGATCATGCGTTAATATCTTAAGAATGTTATCACGAGTTTTCTTAAGCCCTTGATTCTCGTTATATTTGAGGTCAGCAGACTTCATCCATTCAGTCTCGAGCATAGCGTTGGCGTCAAGGTCGGTTACATCGGTAGTATTAGTTTTACTTATCGATTCTTGGAACACATTCGTAGCGGACTCACGCGCACGTTCTTGTTGGATACTGATGGCCACCTCTGCGTCCTCAAAGGCGAGTTTACTCATCGCAAGGAACGATGGCATCTTATGCGGCGGTGTGCCGTCCTTGGCCGTCTCGTCGAGGTCGTGGAACTTATGAAGTCGAACTAGGTCAAATGCGTTCACAAGTTGGCCACCGCAGGGGTCAGTATTGTGATGCGAGTATAAGAATTTATCATCGTCATAGATTACCGCACCGCCGATGGTCGAGCCTTCGACGTAGGTTAGGCGGTCGTTGGAGCCGTCAACATATGTGTACGCGTTAGGTAAGAAAGTATCGATTGCTTCACGAATACCATACTGCCGACAAAAGGCACCTACGATACCATGCTTAGATAACGGATCCTGTTGCTTCGTAAGAAGCTGTTTCACTCTAACCGATGTCTCAGAACCTGGCACCTGTGGCCATGATGCCACGTCTCGCCAATCAGCGTACTCCGCTAGGATGCCGTCAGCAGATAAGAACGGCTTATCTGCAAATCTGAATACGTATTGTGCATCGCTAGAACATCCTGGCCAGTACATGAGCCTCGAGGCTTCGAATGTAGTCGAGTCCATCATGCCGATACCGATTAAACTGGCCACCTTACGAGCGATAGGCTCGTACTCATCAGGGGTCATGGTGCGGTCAGTTGGAATGACTACCCGTAACCGTGGCCGGTGTGGCGTGTGTGAACGAGTACTGTACACGGCATACGCCATACCTAAACTGTCCACTGTACGCACTACATTATCCGTTTGGCCAGGCTCAATAGCGTCAAGGTCAAGGGTGATAAGGTCACGACCGGTGACGTTAATCGCCTTACGTTGTAACCCGATTAAACTACCACCGACGAACCCGCCGATGTCCTTCAGCTTAGCTTGCGCTGATTTTGGAAGTTGATGATACTGCTCAACGGTTTCCGTAGTGCGTTGCGGTGTACGAAGTCGTTCGATGAACTCGGACCACATCAGATCCGTTTGAATCCATTGTTTAGACGTGCGACTTTGGCCTACGCTAATTATTAGTTTTTTATCATTAATCATATGGCCAACGCCCTTTCTAATCCTTCATATAATAATCACTGGTGAATCCGGCGGCAGATAGGTGTAACCCTTCAGCCCATGGAATCGGAGCCCCAAATATGGTGTTAACCTTATTAAGAGTTTCCTCCTTACCCTCAGCCGGGATTTCCATAACCGCCTCATCGTGGATGTGCATAGTAATCGGATATCCTGCCATCGTCAATCGTCGTAACGTTACGGCCAGGCAGTCACGAGCCACGGCTTGTGTAATGTTTTCGACGAGTTTTCCGCCGTAGGTACTATCATCCACCCAGGCGTTGTTGAACTGCGCCTTGAAATGAACAGCATCCTTACCGAATTGGTTTTCCTTGATGTAAGCACCAGGGTAGAATAGCTTCCGCCCGCTTGGGAGTTCAATCGTCATGTAGCGATAGCCGTATATCGGATCAATTTCTAATCGAAATATAATGCCGTGGTCAAGGCCCATAGGGTTCCCAGTTGTTACTGTGTACACAGCTGCGTTTTCGACTTGATACCATAAATCACGAATACGTGGTGAGGCTTCGCGCCATAACCTTACAATGTCCGGGAGTTCTTCTTCCGATAGCCCCATATCAAGGGCGCCCATAGCCTTTAATGCGTTGACGCCACCTTGATACCCAAGGGCAAGCTCTGCGACTTTTCCCTTTTGGCGAAGGTGTCCATTTTTGCCATGTTTCACGACTGGAACGCCAAACATCGAGGATGCCGAGGCGCAGTAGATATCACCGTCATGGGCGAATACCTGTTGACGCCACTGCTCACCGCTTAGCCAGGCGATAACACGTGCTTCAATGGCGGAGAAGTCGGCCACGCATAAGGTCTTACCCTCTGGGGCGATAATAGCCGTACGTATTAATTGTGAGAGCGTATCGGCTACATCACCATACAAGAGTTCTAGTCCTACACGATTACGATGTGTCACGAGGGAACGTGCGACATCAAGCGTTTCGATGTAGTTTCTTGGTAAGTTTTGGACCTGTATCAGCCGTCCTGCCCATCGTCCAGTACGATTGGCTCCGTAGAACTGTAGCACGCCTCTGAGGCGATAATCTGACCCCCAGGACTCTTCCATCTTGACGTACTTCGATACAGACGACTTGGCCAGTTTCTTACGTAACATAAGAACTCGTTTGGCCACCTGGTTAATGTCACTCTTGAGAGCACTATCAACGGTATCCTTAGTAAGGTTTGGAAGATTCGCCCCTGTGTTGGTGTTAATCCAATTGAGTAGGGCTTGTGTAGAATTAGGATTGGCGAGCCGGGTAATTTCCTGGGCTTCCTTAGTAAGGATGTTCGTGTTTTCTTCATCGATGCAAAGGGCTCCGATGACGAGGTCATGGTCGATAAGTACACCACGATTATTGATTTCAATATCAATGTACCAATCGTTCCAAGTTTCATCGGGTACAGGGAACGATGCGAGCCGTTTGTAACATTCCATTTCAGTCACTACGTCTTGACGATTGTATTCGACATACGTTCGCCATTTCTCAGGCTCGTGATGCGGTAGATTACGAGTTCTACCGCCGTTCGACTTGGTCGGCTTACAAGGAATACTAAAATATCGGATTAAAGCCTTGCCGGCTTTATCCTTTAACTTATCTTGCGGTAGACCTAGGGCAACGCCTAACTTAGCAAGGCCCATAGGATACCCTAAATAGGCTCCGTGTATCATCGTACAGTGCCATTGACGTAATGGAGTAGTATATCCGGCCTTGTTTAGACAGGTGATTTCAAATTGTGCATTGTAGGCATGTTTAATGACGTCCGGATTTTTGAGATCTGCAAGCACCTCATCAGGTATTATTTCACCCTGTGCTAGATCCACAACTTCAACCTGGCCAAAGTCATACGCATATGCGAATAGGAGGATTGAAAAATCCTCCGCTTCGACATATTTGTAGACCCCCGCGCCTATATCGTTTGACGAGAATGTTTCAATATCAATGTTGAGATGGCGCATAATGGCCACCTATTACATTGGAAGGCCAGTAACAGGGTTGATAACTGGAACAGCTTCAGCACCACCGAATACATTTGCTGCGCTACCTTGAGGAGCTCCGAATACGGATGCAGCGGATGCAGGTTGGCCCCCGCCAAGAGGTTCGCCGTCACGTACCTTTTGTACAGGACCTAACCCTGCGGAGATGCCAGAGGATTGGTTATTGTAGAAGTAGAAGTTAACCAATACGTTGGCATACATGCCAGAATATACTTGGCCAGGTTCAGTAAGTGGTTGACCTTGAAGGTCGACTACTTCCGGTTTGAACTTCATAGATTGAGACGCGTTGAATACGTAATGACCTTTACATTCAGGGCCGTATTCTTTACCACCAGGCGTGTAGCCATCGCCATCGTGGATTGGTGTTTTAGGTTGAGCCGGAACTTTGGCACCATGTTTCACACGAGCATCTGCAATTGCTGCTTCAATAGCTTGAGTAATTGCTTGTACCTGTGCCGTATCGGATTTAGGTACAAGAATCATAGCGCTGTACTTCGCTTCGCTGAAATTGTTAGGGTTAGTATATGGTTCAAGTAAGTGAACAAAGGATAAACGTACGTTTTGTAAAAGAACTTCTGTTGGTCTGCATTGAAATGCCATAATTAGTTACCTCCATTGGTATTGAATACTTGCGCCGCACTAGGTTGGTTAGTGATACGTGGGCGCTTATCCGTATCAGCTACAAGAGTAGGCTTGCCAGGGTTCTTAACGACCTGGTCGCCTACAAGTTCATTAAATTCTTTCTTACCGATAGCCTTTTCGATTTGAGCCAATGTAAGAACCTTACGTTCATAGAGGATAGATTCATCTACCCCGCCATTGATAAGGGTTTGAATTGCAGTATCGCCATCTTGGAACGCTCTGGAGCCTCTGCCCTCTACGGCTTTCCAACCTGGCACATCCGCACCGGCTAAGGATTCAGATAAAGCGTATTCCTTGATGTCTTTGTACCAGGATTCGATGTCTTTGCCGTGTTCTAGGTATGTACCCAGTTCTTCAAGGCTAATCAAACGAGGGTCTTGGTTCGTGAATACGTGCATAGCATCGAAATGCTCACATCGTGTTCTGCATTGAGCCTTTGCCCTACAGAACCCACACCAGGCACCAGCCTCAAAGGTGTGGCCTTCCATTTCGTAGGCCTCCTTAGCCTTTGGCGCGACTACCTCCTCACCCCATTTACGGAGCTCATCGGAGGACATTTCAAATTCAGAAATGTTGTTAACACGAGGCTGTACAATGGTCATCTTAATAGTATTGAACTTATACAAGAGGCTGTAATCGTGCATCGCACCAAGTGCGTATAACATCATTTGCGGGTTATGATCCGCATCAACTACAACACCTTTACCGTGTTTATAGTCGATAATGTGGAGCGTATCACCGGCTAAGATGATACAGTCAGCCGTACCGAATCCTTCAGGCACATATTGGCTAAAGTCAACACGCTTTTCAATGACTACCACAGGAGCGACCTTGTAACTTAACATGATGGACTTGATATATTCGAGATATACATCTGTGGTTTCGTCCATTTCAGGTGCCCATAACTCATTCTTTTTGATTTTGTTATAGGCCCTGGTATAGGTGCCTTTGGCCATTACCGTAGTGTATTTTTTCAGTTTCAATTCACATAGTTCATGTGCGAGGGTTCCTTCCTTTGCATACTCTGATGTAGTATCAGGGAAGGTCGCCTCTAAACGAGGCGCCCCCGTACAATGTAGCCACCTATGGGAACTTGATGCGCTTAGTAGCGCATGGCTAGCCATTAGATTCGAGCCCCCATGTTTCGAATATCTTGGATTAATTGAGGGTAGCTATCTTTAGGAACCTTTGTTAAATCCGATACACCATATTTTTGCATTAATCCGACGATTTCATTCGTGCGGCCTGCATCCATGATAGGTATGAGCGCCACCTGAATTTCTTCCAACGTGTATTCCTTAACCGGTGCTACAGGCACGGCCGTTGCAGGTGGTGCAGGTTGAGGTTCTGGAGTGGTTGGTACCGACACAGATGTCGGTACTACAGGGGCTACTGGAGTAGGTTGAGCGACTGAAGCCACCGGCGGAGCTTGGACTGTGGCGGGTGCCACAGGAGCTGTGGGCGGTTCTTCCGTCGTAGGTATATTACTGTAGCTGAGGAACAATTTAAGTTCTTCACAAAGAGATACATAGTTTTTTGCTTCAAAAGTAATTCTGATCATAAGGAACATCCTTTCTAGTTAATATCTAAATAATGCCGTGAACGTGTAGCAGTAGGAGAACACAAATACCTATGATGATGAATAAGACTTGGCAAGCCCTAGTCACCCAGGTATCCGTTTTATTAAGTCGCTCCGAAACAATCTTTTCACGTTTAGATTGTTCCCTTAGAGAGCTTCTAACATCCCACGGACTAGGTGGAGCTGTTTTAGGTACTTCAGGCGCAATTAACTGTTCTATTGCAGTATCTTTCACAATCCGTTTTCTTCTATTCTTTCGGGCCATTTGCATCACCCCTAAGATAATTGTTCTTTGGGTTTTGTAGATCCCGGTTTATCAATAAATTCCATAACCATACAGGTTACTGCCTTTGCAAACGCGTGCGGGTCTCGGCTATAGACGTGAGCGATAGCTACTACTGCGCTAGCTAACATTGCGCCAAGTGCCTTCTGGTCTGTTAATGTGGTTCTACATGCACAACGGCAGGAGCTGTAGTCTTCGCTCAAATCCATATTGATTGATAGTGTGTGAGTTTTAGGTTTATTCATAGTGACCTCCTAAATGCGACGTTGCGCAGCAACTTCTTGCGTTAACTCATCAACCAATCGTTCTAACTTAGAGATACGACTTTGGGCATCTTTGGCTTCAGCGATGTAGTCAGAGCCCTTACCGGTCTTGAACGCAAGATTGATTGTGTATTGATTTTCAGCGCCTAAAGTAGCACCTACGCCAATCATCAATCGCTCATTTGGACGGATAAACGCTCCAAGGGCTACGGCGTTGCGGTTACGATAATGGCCATAACTTACAGCATAGCTGACCTTATCGCTTCGGTTGAAATCCAAAGGATGAAGCCCTGCTAATGCTGCACTAGATGCGCCTAAACGGTTGACGCGTTGGTCTGTTGCGTTGAGACGGTTGTTAATTTCACCGGCCATATTATAGGTACGTTGTTCAAGTGCAGTAATGCGGCCTTCGTGATTAGCAGATGTGCCTTGAAGTGTGCTGATATCAGCCGTATTAGTATGCACCTTTGCACCGATGGTGTTGATTTCATCGTACGCAGCGTACAGTTGGGAGCCGTTGACGGCGTCTAAACTGTCCGCTTCCACTCTACCTGCAGAGACGTTCTGCAACTGTCTGTTATACTGAGCCACGCCACCTGCACCAGTGCGAGCTTTGGAGCCAAAGGATACGACCGCGCCTGGTTGCTCTCCGGCGAAGATGTGACGTGTACCATTAAGGTCTACCCCATCAACGCCTACCGCATCATCGGTCACCGCGTTAGTGCCGATAGCAACGGAATTTGCACGATCTGCGATAGTGTTATTACCAAAGGCAATGGCGTCAGTTGCTAAGGATTTAGCATGGGTGCCGAACACGAGCGCACCCTGCCCATTTGACTCTGAGTTTGAGCCAAATACTAGCTGTTCCTTTTGGGAACCTATCTTGTTGTTGTAGCCTACTACGGCGGACTGACCGCCAGATACTGTGCCGTTGTTAGCACCGACTGCGACGGAGTTTTCACCGGTCACATTGTTGGAACGGCCAAAGGCTACAGAGCTTTCTCCAGACACGAACGCGCCATTACCGATAGCTACGCTATCATAGGATGCAGTTCGAGCCTGGTTGCCGATGGCGATGGTATACTCTACCAAGCTTTCGGCGTGAGAACCAAAGGCGAAGGAGTTACGGCCGGATGCTTTTGCATCGTTGCCACCGGCAAAGCCATTTTCCCCGGATACTGTGTTACTTGTACCAAAGGCAATGCCGTTTGGAGCAGATACCGTATTTTGAGTGCCTGCAACGAAGGCTGATGTAGCGTTTGTAGTTGTAGTATTATTCGTACCAATAATTAGGCTTGCGTCCCCATTAGCGGTGCCATTAGGGCCTAAGTTACTACCTTGTGCGAATACGTTAACCGCTAGTGCGGAGATTGCGAGCGTGGATGCAATTACTTTCTTGTTCATAGTTGAATTACCTCGTATAATATAAGTGTCAAAATTATTTTGATGTGGCCGTGTCAGTATTCCCAGTACTGATGCGGTCATTTTCTTTTGGGCGTTTAAGAATATCGAAGTCAGAAGGACCGCCGATATCAACTTGTGCGTGTGCCCAGGTGTCATAGTCGAATCCAAATTTCTTAAGCTCGACTACGGCTTGCTTCCCTGAAGCGGAACGATCGATAATGCTATTCAATGCATTACGTGCTGACTTCAACTTACGAATCTCAATTTCGTAAGGTTTGGCCACTTCGAGGACTGCATGCCACTTTTGGCCCTTCTCGGAGTTAACATCGAGGTTGTCATACCACCATTCGTGGAGTGGTTTGCACATACGCTTGATGAAGTTATCCGCATCAGGTACAAGCTTATTAGCTAGCGTCCCATAGCCAAGTTCTTCCAAACCTTGTGCGCCTTTACGCGCTTCGTGTAAGCCGTTAATGACTTTGTGGAACGCTTCAGCAGCTGCTAGACGCCCATCAGCTTTAAGGCTAATGTAGTGTGATTCGAGCGCTACGCTCTCCGCTTCTGTCTGTTCCAGAAGCCTAGCGTTGTACAGACTTCTGACATAAGTCCGTACGTTTTCCTTTGTAGGGTTCTGCATAGGAACCTCCTTTCTGCTAAATTGCAAAATATACTACTTGGGCTCCGTACCAATTGGCCATCATTGCCCATGTGAGGCTGACCTCACTAATACTGGCTAAAGTCAAATATCAATCCGATGTCAACGTTTAGATTGTCGGCTAAGATAACCGCTTTACTAAAGGACATCGACTTATTGATGCCCTTAAGATGGCTGTACAAGGTTGCGTAGTGCATCCCGCACATCTCAGCGACGTCTTGGATAGATAATCCCTTATCAGCTAGCACCTTACGGAACACTGCCGGCTTCATGCGGTAACCAAATCGATTGCCCCAGGTCTTTTGCTGAATCGAGCACTGGTCAAATAAGAAGCCTATTTGTTGGCCAAGGCCTTTCGCTACTAACCTGGCTGTGCAAATTCTCACGGGTTGGTGCTTAGATAATTTGACCAGGGTCATCGGATTTACGCCGATAACTTCCGCAAAACTACACAGCCCATATGGTGTGTTATCATAGATCAGTTTCTTAAGGTCGAAACTGTTCTTGAGCCGCATCATAGGGATGATGGGTTTCCGTCTCATCGTTGTCTCCGTTTGAGCCGTCTGATGGTTTGACCCTGTTCGGCCACAATCCATAAGGCTACCCCTAATGCGCATTGCACAAAATACTGAGTAAAGCCTATGCGGTCAATCTCGAGGCTACCAACGGAGCCCATGAGGATTAATCCGGCTACTAATTTAAGAAATGCATGCATGATTAAATGCCTCCTTGATGTACTCTTCACTTCTCCCTGTTCGAGCCAGGTATGTTTCAAAACCGAACCGGTCAATAACGAAGGTTCGTTTCTTACCTTTGCCATAACAATAGGCGAAGGCTTTGTAATGGTTATTAGCGATGCCCTCTCTAACCGCTGTAAGGGTTAGGCCTAAAACGCTAGCCATCTGCTTTACCGTGATAGTTGGATTCATAATACCTTTAACATGATTACAAAGTAGATAATCATAACGGTTAACGTTACAAAGGACAACAATCCAAGGATTCGGTTGAACCAGAGGTCAATCTTAGCGGTTCGATGAATCTGCTGGACGTGTAAATGCTCGATGATGATACGATCATCTTTTTCATTGTTCATAGTTTTACCTCCTGTATTTGGTTAGAATCTTAACATTCCGTAACGGTTTAACCGTAACAAACTATAAAAAAATAATGTCATCATATGCCACATTGAACACCTCTTGAATCTTATTAATGTGTGGTACATCCGGAAATGAACGCTTACGCTCCCAATTCCCCCAGGTGTCAACTGATACGCCAACATGCATTGCCGCTGTTACCTGTGACCAATTTCTTGATGCCCTCAACATCTTCAGCGTGTACTTCATGGGCTACCTCCTTTCTGGTGTGTAGTTCCTGTTTACAGTTATCATTGTAGTACGGATAAACCGTAATGTCCATAAATTAAACATAAATTATTGTAAAATTTCCGTAAATTATTGATTTTTTTACGGAGTTATCGTAATATATAGGTATATTAATGGCGTTAATTTGAGAGGATTTCAACATGAGTGATTTAGGTAATAAGGCTATTATGGCTGAAAATATCCAACGCTTAATGGACAGTCGAGGCATAGATCGCAATAAAATCTGTGCTGACTTGGGCTTTAAATACACGACCTTTACAGATTGGGTTAAGGGTAACACATATCCTAGAATTGATAAAATAGAGATGATGGCGAATTATTTTGGGGTGCCTAAATCTGAATTAGTAGAAAAGTATGTTGAAGGCGGGTATTATTCTGATGCGGAAGCAGCCGAATTTGCGGAGTACCTACGTACACGTCCAGGTGCGCGCATGCTTTTTTCTGCCGCAAAAGATATTACTAAAGAGGAGATGGAAGAAACCGTCAAATACATAGAGTTCTTAAAATCTAAACATAAGTAATACACACAAGGGAGAGTGGTAGTATTGGTTATTAACCTTATCTATTGTGACTTACCAAATGCCAAAGCAGTTTCTGAGGAATCAGAGGATATAGATACTCATAATATCTATATTAATAAAAATCTCCCCCATGAACGAATGAGGGAAGAAATAAAGCATGAGCTGAGTCATATTATCCGTGATGACTTTTATGTGGATCATCACGTTAATTTAGTCGAGCGTATGGTTAGAATGTCCCAGATTGACGATGGTGACATTGACGGAATCGACTTTTATCATCACATTATTTAACTTCGGGAGGTTATTATAATGACTATTAAACGTATTTTGATTGTATTAATTAGTGCACTAGTTATCTGTGGTGTAGCCCTATTCGCTCTAAGGCCTAAACCGTCCATCGAGTTTAAGGACGAGTCCGTGCTTGGCCATACCGTAACCAGTGTAGTTCTTGAGGACTGGACACTCACATCCGCCCAGGGCGGAGAGAACTCCACTCTTACCTTCCCTAATGGGAAGTCTGTACAGGCGCGTTGGCAACTCGTGCAGACCGTGCCACCTGCACACCGATTTGATATATTCCCTGAATCGTTCTTCTACCACACCATATATGTGGCACCGGTTCAGCCAGGACTCGTTGATTATATCAATGCTAATAAGCCTACCGTAACGTACTACCTCAACGGAGAGGCTAAACAGATTCAATTTAAATAAAGTAAAGCCCCTATCCGATGCTACTCAGATAGGGGCTTAATTATAGGAAGGATATGAAATTATGGCCATGAAACGCGCCAACGGAACAGGATCCGTATATAAGATGAAACACAAGGCTTTGCGTAAGCCGTACAGGGCAGTTATCACAGCAGGATGGACAGCTGAAGGAAAACCTATTAAGCGCTCACTAGGGACTTTTGCGAAGCAAGCTGACGCATACCAGGCACTCGCACAGTTTGCAAGTAACCCGGATGCATTTGCTGAACGTAAGATGACTACCTTTGGCCAAGTATTCGATTGGACGCTTGACGAGTCAAAGCGTCAAGGGTTATCTAAAGGGCGTATTCAACATATTGAAATTGTGCGGGACCACTTTGCGCATCTCTTATCACAGGATGTTACCACCTTACGTGTTCCTCACGTTCAATCATTCTTTGATGACCCGACCAGGAAGCAATCCTATCTTCAATCAGTCAAAGCTATCTTGGTTCGTGTGATGAATGTCGGGATAAAGCATGAAGTGTTAACAAAGAATTATATGCGCGATATTATAATCTCAAAAAATGCCCCTAGTACACGCATAGCGAAAGTTTTTACTCCGAGCCATATAATTACACTATGGGAGCATAAAAACGAGCGTACGGCTCAAATATTGCTACTTTATATTTACACCGGACTCAGAATTTCCGAGCTATACGGTATTAAAATTGAGGATGTGCATCTAAAAGAACGATACATGATTGGTGGATCTAAAACGGACGCAGGTAAACGTAGAATCATACCAATAGCGGAATGTATTTATCCAATTATATCTGCCTTCTACAGTGAAGCTCAATTCAAACGCTCCAATAGGTTATTTAAATCTCCTAGTAAGACCATATATCGTACTCATTTTACTAAAATATGCCAAGAACTCAACTTGGGCGAACATGTACCACACGATACGAGACACACGTTTATCACCATGTGCAGTAATGCAGAAATTCCGGAAATTATTGTTAAGCATATTGTTGGCCACTCCACTGCCAGCAATATCACACAAGACATTTACACGCATAAGACTACGAATCAATATGTAGAGGCGGTGAATAAATTACCGACCTACGATGACCTAATTAAGGGTGAGCCACGGTTGAGCTACCGTAACGAAATGTAACGATTTTTGATAATTTTAAGAAAACGAAAACCCAGTAAACAGCGTGTTTACTGGGTTTTTATGGTTATTCTAATATCCTCTTTTAATAGTATCACATTTTATAATTCTATAGCTAGTTAATCACAAATTTTGCCGTACTACCTTCATCACCACGTGTGACTTCTAAATGGGCAGGTATCCGCGTCTTTAACTCAGGTACATGGGAGATCATGCCGATAAGGCGCCCCGATGATTGTAGTTGTACCAATGTTTCCATAGCGAGCTCCAATGTATCAGGATCAAGTGTACCAAACCCTTCATCAATGAACATCGTATCCATATGAATACCACCGGCATAACTTTGAATCACGTCGGCAAGACCTAAGGCAAGTGCCATAGAGGCCAAGAATGTTTCTCCCCCTGACAAGGTATTCGCAGGTCTAGATTGTCCTGTGAAAGCGTCCATTACGGCCAAATCAAGGCCTTGCTTACCACGGCCGCCACCGGTATAGTCTGAACGCTCCAAAGAGTAACGGCTACGGCTCATCTTTTGAAGACGTAAATTGGCTGCATAAACAACCTCATCTAAAATGGCCCCCAATACATAACGCTCAAAGGTGACATTTTTAAAACCTTGTTCCCCCCCATTAGCGAGATCATTCAATCGACTTAAGAAGGCTACCTTCTCTCGGGCCTCACCCATAGCCGATTCAATTTCCTCTAGTGAAGCAAGTGTAGTTTCTATATGCTGTGTTTCTTTATCCCAAGCCGCTAAATGGCCCACCAATGTATCACGACGTTCTACCGCTGCCTCATATACTTCATCCGAAACAGTATCGCTAGGTTTAACCACAGCCTCCGTAGTCTTTAGTGCCGCATCATATACAGCTTGTGCTGTACTAAAGGCCTCTTCCAAGTCATATAACTTAGATTTAAAATCCTCTAACGCATTAAAGTCACTCAATGCTTCTACAAAATCAATTTCACTTAACGATATAGATTGCAATGACTGTATATATTCCCCATGGAGAAAATCAAGATTCTTTTGTTCTTCTTTTACTTGAGAAGATAAGATTTCTAGTCGACCTCGTTTAGCACTTAGCTGCCCTCGAGCCTCCTCTAATTGTTTTGTAGTCACTGTTAACTGCGCATCATACTCTTTAATTTCTGACGCTAAGAATGTCACTTGCTTACGCCACAACTCTATATCCGTAGTAGGCAACGACTCTGATAAGGAATCTATTTTTGCTTCTACAGAACTGATACTAATCTCTAGTTCATGCAATGCTTTAAGCAATTCATTATGTGCAAGTTCTGATTTAGCCAACGTATCCTTAGCGGTGCTTAACCTACGCTCCGCATCAGAAATAGTCTTGCCTAGCTGTTCAGATTCACCACGTAACGTTTTGAATCGTTCCATTTGAGATAACAGAACTTGTTGAAGCGATACAAAATTTTTCTTAGAAAAACCATCTATAGAGGACTTAAGAATCGAAACTTGTGCGTCCATATGGTTAGATAATTCATGCATCCGCCCCACTAACGCATCCCTTTGACCAACTTCATTCGCTTGTTGTTGTAACGCTTTATCACGAATACCTCGAGCAGCTTCAACCTCATCCTTAGTAGGATATAATTCTGGCTTAGTTGCTAAATGAGGATGTTCTGTAGATCCACATACTGGGCAAGGCTCATCTTCTTTCACGAAAGGAACCAGTTCATACGCGCGCCCTTCTTGCATTAAATGCTCTAGCCGCTCTAAATGTACCTTCGCCTCTTTCACTGTTTTATCAAGAGCTGCTAATGTCTCATCCTTAATGTCGATTTCTTTTTGAACCTGACTAATTTCTTCTACCAACTCAGAATATCTGTGCACATGATTAAGCTGTTCTTGAATAACAGGAACCTGCTCCAGTAGTGTACTATTCTCTTGAAAGCGTTTACGTAAACCCTCAACATCTACTTCTATCTGTTTGATTAGCTGGCGTTGTATCTCTAGGTCCGCTTCACTTTTTTTACTATCCAATTGTTTTACATTACCACGTAGTGTAAACATCTTTTTTTTCAACAATCCTAACTCATCAAACTTTTCAGACTGTTGTTGGAGTTGAGCCAAAGTAGTCCTCTTAGATTGTATCGTTTCAGCTTGAGATTCTAACGCCTCATGAACCTCTATACAGTTAGTCTCATGTTGAGTAGCAGTGTCCACACTTTTTTCTGCATCGGACAGTGCCCGTTCTAATGTTGTTAAACTAGACTGTTTATCAATGTATTGTTGATATAATGCATGAACTGGAGATAAGGAATCGAGGAATTGAACCTTTTCACTCAATTGTGTACGCTCAGGTTCTTTAGCTTTCACCAAATCTAATTGGGATGTAGCCTGCGCTAGAGATTGTTGCGCTTGATTATATAGGGCCCACTCCTTACGCAAGGCATTAAATTGTTCTACCTCATTAACAGCCCTATCTCGTTCTACTACAAGTACATCACGATGTGGTACTCGATTAGATAACAGTTCACGTACATGTTCGACAGTTAGCACTGGAGTCTCTTCATCGTGAGGAATAGACTGTATCAACGCCGTTTGTTTCATCAAATTTTCTTCAATTCCAGCTTTTTCGTCATCATAAGCTGATTTAAGAGTCTCTTGTAGTTTTCGATATAACTCTGTTCTAAAGAGCGTATGTAGTAATTCCTCCCGTTCATTTGTAGAGGCGACAAGGAGTTTTCTGAATTCCCCTTGTGGCAATAGAACCACTTGTAAAAATTGATCCTTACGAAAACCTATGATTCGTTGAATTGTATCGCGAATGGCAGCCGCAGAGGTAGCGATAACCTTCCACTCACCAGCTTTCATTTCATAGACAGTGGCACTAGCATTCTGTTCGCGCATACCTGTACCGCGTTTTTTGGCTACCATCTGTTTTGGTAATCTTTCAACACGATATTGAGCATCTCCGATGGCAAAGGAAAAATCTACACGCGTCATCCGCTCAGGTTCAGCAAAATCACTGCGAATAGCATCAGTTTTACGCGCTTCTCCGCTAGGCTCACCATATAAAGCGTACACCATAGCATCTAAAATGGATGTTTTCCCTGCTCCTGTGGGACCGGAGATAAGGAACATAGAATGATTCTCTAATTCGCTAAAGTCCAAGGTAACCGAATCTCGATACGGACCAAAGGCTTCTATAGTTAAAGATATAGGCTTCATCTAGTCCTCCTTTAAAATTCGATCCCATACAGAGTTGATATATTGTTGCTCACGCTCTGTTAAGGGGTTCTTCCACACGGTTTCAGCAAACTGATTAAATAATTCACGCTCGTTTAACTCTTTAAATACGGCATCCCCCATATCTACCACAGGTGTTGCTATGCGCCCTGCCAATTCAATGGTCATACATCGATGATAAACCTGACGCAACTTAGCCATACCATCCATGATAGGCATCGTATCTAGAAGGCGTGCCTGCACGTAATCATCCTTATGTTTCGTTTGAAGAGCTGTATTATTTAAAAGGTCCTCAAAATAACCTTCCAAGATGACTACATCCCGCTTAGCCTCTACAGGGATTGTACTAATATCTACCTTCCCATTTGTATCCATATCAATAATAGTAAAAGATTTCTTCTGCCCATGTTCATCAAAGGAATACTTCAATGGCGATCCGCTATAGCGAATATGGTCTGCCCCCATCCGTTGCGGTCCATGTAAATGTCCAAGAGCTGTATAGTGAAAGTTTTTAAAAACGTGAGGGCTCACCTGTTCACTACCACCTACAGACAATGTTCGTTCCGAACCACCTACTTCGCCACCCATTACAAAGGCGTGACTAATGGCAATGCTACGCATCTGTTTTGGCACTTGTTTATATAGATAATCACTCCAAGCCTGATACATTTGATCATAATTATGTAAGTTAAGTTCGGACGTTTCTTGCTCCTTATCATCTACATAGGAAAATAAAGTATCATCAGCTATATCCGTATCAACTGTTTTTGATTCACTAGCGCTCAATCCCAACGCCTCACCTATGCGACGCGGTTCACTAAATGGTATAGGGCAAATGGCTACCTTACCATCAGAACTTTCAAACTCAAAGGGCTGTAACGCATGATGAGGGGAACCCCAAATATGAATACCAGACCTGCTTAACATAGACCGTCCCACTTCAAGACGCTCTGCCCCGTCATGATTACCACTCACTACAAATAGAGGTACCTTAAAGTCCATAGCAAGACGCGTGATGATGGCATCCCACAATTCGATGGCTTCAATAGGAGGCACCGCTCGATCAAATACATCACCTGCCAGCAAGATGCCATCGATTTTTTCTTCTTTCAAAATAGTAAAGAACTGATGCTCCAACACATAAGCTTGGTCATCTGTTAAATACTGACCATAAAAAATACGACCTAAATGCCAATCCGCAGTATGTAAAAAACGCATTTCATCCCCCTTTCCAGTTCTTCCTATACCTTATATATTTAGTTTATACCAATTATTATATAACTCAATTTATTTTGCTTGATTATTGATTATCTACGATAGAGCGCAACATAGCAATTTCTTTTGCATAGCCCTCTAATTCATTTGGCGTCTCCAAATAGAACGGCAAGCTCGTCAGTTTAGGATGTGTCACAATACGAGCAATTGCATCGATACCGATATGACCTTCCCCAATTTTTTCATGACGGTCTTTATGAGCCCCCATAGGATTTTTTGAATCGTTCAAGTGAATCGCTTTCAAACGGTCGAGACCAACAATACGATCGAACTCGTCGATGACACCATCTAAATTATTAACGATGTCATAACCGCCTTCGTGAATATGGCAAGTATCTACACAAACACCCATGTACTCTTTTAATTTTACACCGTCAATAATACGAGCAATTTCTTCAAAACGAGAGCCAATTTCCGTGCCCTTACCAGCCATAACCTCTAAAAGAACCGTTGTTTTCATGCCTGGGAATAAGATTTCATTCAAGCACTCTACGATGTATTCGATGCCTTGGTCAACACCTTGCTTTACATGACTGCCGGGATGAAAGTTATACATCTGGCCTGGTAAATATTCCATGCGTTCTAAGTCTTCTGTCATGGCTTGTTTTGCAAAAGCGCGCAAATCTTCCTTAGCTGCACACGGATTATACGTATACGGTGCGTGGGCTAACAAGGTACCAAAGTTATGTTCTTTCATATACGCACTAAGGCTATTCATATCGTCTACATCGAGAGCACGCATGCTACCACCGCGCGGATTGCGCGTAAAGTATTGGAATGTATTGCCCCCAATTTTGGTAGCTTCCTTTCCCATATGTAAATACCCTTTTGATATTGATAAATGTGAACCTATAATAAACATTAAATTTCCTTTCCACTCTATTTTTACTCAAAAACCCCCTGCATCTTATACGCAGGGGGCGTCTGTTAGTGACTTTCTTTTTTTGCACATTCTGGGCATACGCCTTCGAATGTAATTTGTTGTCCTGTAATTTGATAAGCACTAGCTTTTCCAGCAATATCGGAAATAGCATGAAGATCGATATTCATCATATCTTCTACCTTGTTACAACGAACACAGCGAATATGAGCATGCGCTGTTGTATCCCAATCATAATGTGCGCGTTCATCGCCCACTTCCAATACCTTAACAAGGCCAATTTTTTCAAAAATCTCCATTGTTTTGTATACGGTTGCTAAACTCATGCTTGGATGTGTAGGACGCAAGCTATGATAAATCATCTCTGCTGTTGGGTGATTGTGATGACCACGCAAAGCATCATAAATTGCAATTCGTTGAGGAGTTACCTTAAACCCTTCGCTTCGCAAAATTTGTGCGATATCCATAATAATCTACCTTTCTCCACTTGGAAACATATCGGTACTCTATGGTCCATTTTCAAACAATAATTATTATTTATTGTACCATTCCAGTAGATTTTAAGCAATAAAAAACGTGGATTTATGCAATCCACGTTTTCACAACTTATGTTCAATAGCAATCCTACTATGAATATACATTAAACAAAGTTCATACCATATTAGTCTTTAAAGTATGGTTTAAAACCTTCGCTTTGATGACGAGGTTTACGATCGGCTCTAGGACGGTCGCTACGACGATCATCACGACGACGGCTATCACGGCGGTCACCTTTGCGATCATCACGACTGCGGCGCGGACGATCATCACGACGACGATCTCCGTCACGGCGGCGTTCCCCATCTCTGCGACGGTCACCATCACGGCGACGACGATCACCACGACCACCTTCACGACGACGACGCACGCGTAAAGGCTTTTCTTCTGTAATATTGACAGGTGTTGTATCTGGTTCTTTCGTAAGCAACTTAAGTGCTGCCGCAATCAATGTAACGGAATCAGTATCATTCAACAACTCTTCTGCATTCACCTTAAATGGTGCCAACTCTTCTGTATTACCAGCCATTTCAATTAAGCTTTCAACAGCAAGACGTTGTTGACCTTCCAAAACTTCGCCCAAAGATGGAGCACGACGTTTCGCAATTTTACGTTTTGTTAAACGTTCAATAGCATGAAGGTGTTCAATTTCACGAGGGATAACAAATGTATATGCTTCGCCTGCCTTACCTGCACGGCCTGTACGACCTACACGGTGCGTATAGCTTTCAGGATCTTGAGGCAAATCATAGTTATATACATGAGATACGCCGGAAATATCAAGGCCACGAGCAGCCACATCAGTAGCTACAAGGATATCAATTGTACCTTCTCGGAATTGACGAATTACACTATCACGTTTTTGTTGTGATAAATCACCATGGATACCTTCCGCCATATAGCCACGTTTTTTAAGAGCTTCTGTTACTTCATCAACACGACGTTTCGTACGTGTAAAGATGATAGCCAACTCTGGCGCTTGTAAGTCGAACAAACGGCACAACACGTCAAATTTTTGACGATCTTGTACTTCGATATAGTATTGTTCGATAAGATCCATCGTTACTTGCGTAGGTTTCATACGAATCAACGTTGGCTCTGTAAGGTATGTTTCTGCTAACTCGCGAATCGCCTTAGGCATTGTTGCAGAGAATAGCAATGTTTGGTGATCTTCTGGGATAGCCCCTAAAATTTTGTTGATGTCATCTACAAAGCCCATGTTTAACATTTCATCAGCTTCGTCAAGAACGACAATCTTAACGTCTTCAAATTTAATAGAACCGCGGTCCATATGGTCCATCAATCGGCCTGGTGTGGCAACAATGATTTGCGGATTCTTTTTCAATGCACGGAATTGACGGTTAATATCTTGGCCACCATAGATAGGTAATGCCGTAATATCCGTATACTGAGCCATTTTATTAAGCTCTTCTGCTACTTGAATAGCTAATTCTCGTGTAGGGGACAAAATCACTACTTGAACGTGACGATTACTGCCGTCTACGCGTTCCAATACAGGTAGGCCAAAGGCCGCTGTCTTACCAGTACCTGTTTGAGCTTGACCAATCATGTCTTTACCGCTCATGGCTACTGGGATAGCTTCCTGTTGAATTGGCGTAGGCTCTTCAAAGCCCATATCGTTTAACGCACGTAGAACAGGTTCGCTAATCATTAATTGTTCAAATTTTTCTAACATCTAAATGTGTTTCCTCCTATCGCGCACGAATTATGCGCGTTAGAATAGTATATCATATTTCGAGGGTGAAAGCTATTACATCAAATGTATTTTCTAATGCATATATTCATGAATCCTAATCAACTATATGAGTAAACATATAATTTAGGTATAATATAATTAAAAGAATGTACTTCAAATTACCACAATAATTAAGCAATGCCTGTTAAGCAATTACGATTTAATGAACTTTCTAAAGAAGTATAAAAGGAATACCAATGAAACCATTTACTCTTAAAAGATTTGTATTACTACCGTTGATTATACTATCCCTCATACTAACAACGGGTTGTCATCTTCTCTCCCATTACAGTGAGGATGAGGTACACCAATATATAAATAAGAACTATCCTAACCTGACCTATCACCTAGAGTCACGAAGGGGCAATACATGGCAAGTCACCTTTGACAAATATCCACAAATGCCCATTGAAATATCTGAAGTCTTGCACACCTCTGCACCTGTTGTACCACAAGTTGAGCGAATACTGATAACCAATATCCCGTTAATAACTGCATTCCCATTAATGAAAAACCATCTAACAGCAGAAGAATTATCCTATGCTACATACGATACATCTACTTTGTATATTGAAATGCCTATTCCCTATTCGGCCATACAAAACCAAGATGTAACAAATTTTTACAATCGAATGGATCAATTCTGCAAAGAATATGTTGCAACATATCCAGATTTCAAAGAAAAAATATATATTAGAGTCATCATAAAACCATCTGATGGTTCTGATGCACCGGAAGAATACAGAAGAATCTTCCGTTTATCCCAATATTAATAAAATAGGTGCTCCTAAGGAGCACCTATTTTAATTATGTAATAATGTTATCATTTGACACCGTAGATTTATTATATGCAACATCATTTCATATTGTCATTAATCCTTATAACCCGTCTAAAAAAATCATAGCCGCCATTTATATTGTCGCCAATTACCATTTCACAATCTTGAAAGTATGGTGAAACAGGAAGATATCCCCACACAACACCTAATCCTCCACATATATTGCGGCCACCATCTCCACCTTTATAGGAAAATCTACCTTCGTCATATACGATTTCTCTGCAATACGGATCATCACCTATAATCAATCCAAAAAAGTTTTCCTTTTCTAATGTATACGCTCCATCATTATCCATCCATTCCATATGTTTTAAGTTCATCGAAAAATCTATATTATTCCCCCAAGGAAAAATGGTTCTACACCCCTTGCCAGATAAATACTCCCATTCTCTTTGTGTAGGAAGAGAGTATCCATTATCTTTTATGTTTTGTAACAGTTTCTTAAATGTGGTGACTTCATAATATTTGCCACACCAATTGCTATCGTCTATTTTATATAAACAAACAGTATTGTGAACCATTGTTTCAGAAAGTCCAGCTTTTTCTGCGTTTTCTATCATCTGTTGCCATTCTTTATTTTGTCTTAAGTCCTCATCTGAAATAGGCACCCAACAAGTTTCACTATACTCTTTTTGAACCAATAGTGGTGGTATTACAAACTCACCTTCCTGAGTAAAATTGTGTATAAAATACGTTTCTATATTAGATAGTACTTCTTCATCTTCTAGTGTTTCTCTAATCTTTCTTTGAACATCCTCTTCGCTAAGGATTTCCTCTTCATATCCCTCGACAAATGGATAAACAAGCTCCGCTAAATTTTCATCATTAAAAATATCCTGCAATGATTTATTTTTAAAATTAAGCCCTAACGTAACAGTATCACCAGGAACAAATACGAACTCTATTCCATCATTAGAGCGATATACTGCCGTATATGTTGATTTTTCAAAAGCCTTAAACTCTTTAAAACAAATCAATTCTAAATTATATATTGCTGCCAATGTATTTAATAATGCCTTTTTATCAGAAACAGATAACAAATCATATTGAGGATTGTATAATTTATCGATTGAAATATGATTCATAGATTAAATACTCCTTAATTTTCATCTGATACACATATGCTACAGTATAATTATTAGTATATATATTCATTATAATTTAGAGAGAGGAAATTATGAACGGAATTAATTGGACACATCTATTGACACTCACCTTATCTCCGGAAAAAGGTAGTAATGAACTCAAAACCAGTGGTGCCCTTAATGAAGCCTTACCAATGGGTATCATCGCTTATGTAGTAATGGCTATCTTAACATATCTTATAGCGTGTATCACGATAAGCATCGTAAGTTACTCATTCCTTACCATCTTTTCATTTACCACATTATTGGGACTCATAGTTAAGGGATTATTAAAAGCTGTCATTCCAGCTCTACTAGCAAGCTATATCTTTAACTTTTATTGTAATCGCACCTATCCTACAATCAGTGTAACATTCCAAGACACTTTCAAACAATTCATGTACGCTGTAGGAGTATTTGCGGTCCTTACACTAGTACAAAATATTATATTTGTACCATTTATGATGAGTTTGTATACTAATACACTCCCATCCGGTCTAGTTAGAACAGTTATAGTCATCTTGAATATGTGCACTTATGGATGGACCGCATTTACATTATTAAAATTATGTATTGCAGAATATAATATGTCTGTACGAGATACTGCAACAACCTTAGTGGTTAGTATCATTCCACTCATAGTCATCAACTATATCATAAAAAATATATTCTAGTTCTATGTTAACAAAATTATAATGAATAACTCGAAAGGGCACCAATAATTAAATTGGTGCCCGTTTAGTTATTTTCACTAATCGCATATTTTATTTACTTAGATATTGACGAAGTGTTTGATTCTCTAATGGTCCCAACTGTAATGCCTTCCGGTTCTTAATCGCATTAATAGCCAATGCTTCAAAGGTATCTTTATCAAAATCAGTTATCCATTTCAGATAAATACACCCCTATTCCAGTAATTAAATAACTATCAATATAACTCAGCCAAGAGAATAATGGCAAATAACCATAATACAACACCATATGTCATATTTGTTTTTACCTTATCAAGACTCACCTTTCTATTATGAAGTAATTTACCCGTTGTACTATAAGGAATCATAGGACCTGGAACTAACACGGTAATATAAAACTCTAGACTGTGAGCCGTATATTCTGCACCATTTAATAGATACTTAACATCATATCCATAAATAACTGTAAAATTAGGAAGTTCTTTAATAATTCTAGGTGTAACTGATAAAATCTCTACCGGAATACCTTTTCGACGACACCAAAAACGAAATGCAATAAAATATGTTCCAAAAATCATGAGAACGATTGCTACACAAAACTGCCATGGATTAACAAACATTATGTCTTATCCTTTCTAAAGTTGGTTTTGATATCCTACAAATTTAACCACAGTTCGATTTACAGATATATATGCACCAGCTTCAATACCAATAACATGTAAAATATAACTACCTGGAGTCGGTGTTATATTATATGACTCCAAAAGATTCCAATCTCCTGATACTGATGAACCAGAAACCTCCTGAATAATTATATTAGGATCAACGACTCTATATCCATTAGAATATGGTAATAAGAAAGCATTACTTAATTGCTTCATCCATGCAGGAACGGATGTAAAGAAGTTATTAAATTCAGATTATATGACAAAACGTGTTGGTAGTGACACTGTTAATGGTGTCACTACCAACATTTATTATAGAGCCTAATCACCTCTTTACTGGATGTCCAGTAAAGACGCTACATATCATATCAATCTTGGCATTCCATTTAGTATGAACTATGCTCTGATAGTCAAACATTATACGATTTCCGTTAATAACTAAATTATAGTTGACGGACTCTAATTTTATATTCTCATAAGGAAAAGGTCTATTAAATATAAAATAGTAAAGATTTTATTCTCCCTGAAACTATATAAATGAACAGCTTAAAGATTTAATAAAATACGTTTAATCATTCAAGGTCTATATAGCTAAACTTAGACTGTATTAGATTCTCTTCGTCCTCCTTTGTGGAAATTATAAAATCAACAGCAATCAAATCAATACACATTACCGGCATAACTATTTTAGCTTTAACACCATTTAGTACTGGACTTACCCTTTTCTTATTATGAGTCATAGTTCCATCTGTTTTAACAACACATGGTTCGACACTAATATCTTGAATATCATATTCATGATTACGATATTCATGAAATTTCATTGATTCATTCTTAAATAAAATGTCACTTTTAATATTAACCTCTATACAGTTAATAAATCTAATTTCACAGGATTCTGACAATAATATGACTGTATTACCAAAATCTTTAATATCTAATGAATATGGCATTTCATCCCATAAATCTAAGATATCAATTCTTTTTTGAAGTTCCATCATTTTTATCCTCCTCTCTGTATAAGTATTCTCTGTCTTAGTATCAATTTCTATACCATCTACAGTTAGTATAACATCTAAGATTATAGATTGAGTAGTCGAGCTTGCTTTGCCTTTAGATCCTACGCCTAAGTTTGGAACTAAGCCAGGACAGCACCTTCTAATAGAGTACCATTCCCTACATGAATATCATAGCCATCTTCTCCAGCATACATACCTACCTGGTGAGTCACGCTTTTCCATTTGCTATCAATGCATCCTATGCTAGCACTAATACTACCTGTTGGATCCTTGAAATTAGATTTAGAGGAAACGGAGAACACTAAGTACAATAAAATTAAGTAATAGTATGATAACGCAAAAAAGGCACCTCTTCGAGGTGCCTTCTTATCAAATATAAGTAAAAGGAGATGCTATAAAATTATTAATCTAAGTCGTAGAAACCAGATGGTTTATCACTCAAATTTACAATGATGTTTTTCATTTGAGTGTAGTGCTCAAGGATAACTTTGTGAGTTTCACGGCCGATACCAGATTGTTTATAACCACCGAACGGTGCGCCTGCTGGGATGGAGTTATATGTATTAACCCACATACGACCTGTTTCGATTGCTCGAGCTACACGGATAGCACGGTTAAGGTTTTGTGTAAATACGCCACCACCAAGACCGTATAGGCTATCATTAGCTTGTTCAATTACTTCGTCTTCGCTATGGAATTTAATCACTACTGCCACCGGACCAAAGATTTCTTCACGAGCTACGCGCATATCATTTGTAGCATCTACGATGAGTGTCGGTCTTACGAAGCAACCTTTGCCAAGTTCGCCATCTGTAATACGTTCACCACCAGCTACAACACGAGCGCCTTCTTCCTTAGCAAGTTCTACATAGCTAAGTACTTTCTTAACTTGTGCTTCGTAAATCAAGGAACCTAGTTGTGTAGATTCATCCCAAGGCAATCCAACTTTTACCTTATCAAATAATTTAGAAAGTTCAGCTACAAATTTATCATAAATTGTATCTTGTACGAAGATACGGGAACCAGCGCAGCACACTTGACCTTGATTGAATAGGATACCGAGCATTGCCCCATCAAGAGCTTGTTTCCAGTTCGCATCTTCAAAGAAGATATTCGCCGATTTACCACCCAATTCCAATGTAGCAGGAATCAAGCGTTCAGATGCCGCTTTATATACATCAAGACCTACTTCTGTAGAGCCTGTGAAAGCAAGTTTGCTGAAGCCTGGATGATCAAGGATATATTGGCCAGATTTAGAACCTTTACCCGTTACAATGTTTACAACACCTGGAGGTAAGATGTCTTGCAAAATGCTACCTAGTTCTAACAAACTAAGAGATGTATGACTAGATGGTTTGATAACAACTGTACACCCTGCTGCCAGCGCTGGTGCCAATTTCCAAGCAGCCATTAAGAATGGGAAGTTCCAAGGTACGACTTGACCTACTACGCCAATCGGTTCACGAATAATAAGACTTAATGTATTTTCATCAAATACTTGTGCCGAACCTTCTTCTGCGCGAAGTACGCCGGCGAAGTAACGAAAATGGTCTGCACCAAGTGGAATATCCACGTTTAATGTTTCACGGATTGGTTTACCATTGTCATAGGTCTCAACTTGTGCCAAATGTTCTTTGTGAGCATCAATGGCATCTGCAATCTTTAATAAATAATCTGCCCGATCGACTTGAGAAACTGTTTTCCACGTTTTAAAAGCCTCTGTTGCAGCTGCTACAGCTTTATCAACATCCGCCTGCGTAGCTTCTGCACAAACAGCAAGTTGCTCGCCATTAGCAGGGTTATAAACATTAAATTCAGCACCATCAGATGCAGGTACCCATTCATTATTGATTAAAAGGCCATATCTTTCTTTAATATGTAAACTCATAGTACTTCCTCCTTTAATGGATAATGACTATTAATTATCTTCTATGAGTTCATCATACACCCAATATCTAAATACTTCAATCTATTTTATTATTTTCGATATAGCGATTTTATTGTATTCTCAATAGTTTTATTCTATATCAAAATCGATATACTTATCACTATTTATGATAACAGAGTACACAAAAAAGGAGTCCTCTATTACCTAAAGGACTCCTTTTAATCATGTTCAATTTTGACATGTATAATTTTTTACGAATTACCCTAATAAAGTTAGGCCTTTTTTTTGTCTTTATTTCTCAATGACTTGACGGATAATCCGATACGATTTCGCTTTACATCTACAGAGATGATCTCGGCTTCAATAATATCGCCTACAGCAAGTACATCAGAAGGATGTTGTTTCGCCGTGCATAGTTCGCTACGATGTAATAAACCATTCGTTTTTAAACCAAAATCAATAAAGGCACCAAAGTCTACTACATTATGCACCGTACCTTTAACAACCGTACCAACCTTGATATCCTCAAGACTTACTACATGTTTACGTGTCAGAGGTGCTGGTAAATCCTCACGAGGGTCACGACCTGGTTTAGCAAGAGCTGCAATGATATCTCGCACAGTAGGAATACCCGCATCAAGCTTATGCGCCATCTTATCTACATCAACCAATGGTAATTTGACCTGTAATGCTTCAAGTTGGGATTTATCTTGTAAATCCTTTAATGTAAAACCTAATTCACCAATAATACGTTCTGCCAACTCATAGGACTCAGGGTGAACAGATGTATTATCCAATGGATTCTTAGCACCATTTAATCGCAAGAAACCGGCACACTGAGTAAATGCTGCAGGACCTAAGCGTGGCACCTTTAATAGTTGCTTACGACTAGTAAACCCACCATTTTCTTGACGGAATGCTACAATATTTTTTGCTACCGTACCAGAAATACCTGCGATATGTTGCAAAATCGCCGGAGATGCCGTATTAAGCTCTACTCCAACATGGTTAACTACAGATTCAACAACTTGATCCAATGTATGAGTTAATTGTTTTTGGTTAACATCATGTTGATATTGACCAACCCCAATAGACTTAGGATCGATTTTAACAGACTCTGCCAATGGATCTTGTACACGACGAGCAATAGATACGGCGCCGCGAATCGTTACATCTAAATCTGGCAATTCATCAATGGCCAATTTTGATGCAGAATATACAGACGCGCCAGCTTCATTGGTAATGATGTAGTGGCAATCTAATTTTTCCTCTTCAATCATCTTGGATGCAAATTGCTCAGTTTCATACGAGGCAGTACCGTTACCGATGGACAATAAGGTAACATTGAATTTTCGAATCTTTTCCGCTAATTTCTTTTGTGCTTCTTGTTTTAGTTTTTCACTATTCGTTAAATAGTATGCACCATAATCGAGTACATTGCCTTGCGCATCGATAATAGCCATCTTACAACCCGTACGATACCCTGGGTCAAGGCCCATAATAACATGGCCTGCTAATGGCGGTTGTAACAATAAATTTTTAAGATTTACACCAAACACCTTAATTGCTTGTTCATCTGCAGATTCGGTTAATTCATTGCGAATATCCCGTTCAAGAGCAGGGAACATCAAGCGTTTATACGCATCTGCTACGGCGCTAGCTTTCACATCACAAAAAATCGATTGTTCATTGTTAGTAATACCACGCACCATATATTGAATATAGGATTCATCGGGTACGGTTAGGGCCAATTTAAGAGCCCCTAATTTTTCGCCCCGATTAACCGCCAAGATACGATGAGACGGCATCTGACGAACTGGTTCGGCATACTCATTATATTGAAGGAATTGGTCCTTGTGTTCATTATCTTCCACGAGTTCCGCTTGGATAAAACCTTCCTTCCACATACGCTTACGAAGAGTAGCGCGAAAATCGGCACTATCGCTGACAATTTCTGCAACGATGTCCGACGCACCTTGAATGGCGTCCTCCGGTGTAGGCACGTCTTCAGAAATATATTCTCTTGCGATATCTAGAGGATTGCCGGATGTGACCGTATCGTTCAAAATCATATCTGCTAAAGGCTCTAGTCCTCGTTCACGGGCAATCATGGCCCGTGTCCGTTTCTTAGGTCGATATGGTAAATACAAATCCTCTAATTCTTGTAATTTTACTGCTTTCATCAAAGATGCCATCAATTCATCGGTCATCTTTTCTTGTTCCGTAATGGCATTGATGATTTCTTGACGCCGTGCTTCTAAATTGCGCAAATATTTAATGCGTTCTTCGATAGTTCGCAGTTGTTCATCTTGTAATTCACCTGTTACTTCTTTTCTGTAACGAGCGATAAACGGCACCGTGTTACCTTCGTCTAAGAGCGTAACCGCTGATTCTACTTGACCAGGCTTAACACCCAATTCCTTTGCAATAATGGCAAACATTGATTCCATTAGTTATGTCCTTTTCTTTCATATGTTACAAATCGATGAGGATATGTATTTTTATCATCTACCGTCCCCTCTACAACAGAGGTAATTGTGAAAGCTAACGCATCAAATTCAGGGAAATGAGCATCTCCTTCAAATTCATGGTCAACCTCCGTAATGTGCATTACATCTACATACGGTAAAAAGGCTTCGTAGATTTGTGCACCACCGATAACATAGGCTACATCCATCTCTTTAGCAGCCTTTACAACAGCCTCGGGTGAAGAAAATACACGTACCCCTTCCGGTGCATTAAAGCCTTTATTTTTTGTAATCACCCAATGTTCCCGATTAGGCAATAAAAAGGGCAAGCTTTCAAAGGTCTTACGCCCCATAATAATAACGTGGCCTGTCGTTTTTTCCTTGAAAAATTTCAAATCATTGGGCAAATGCCAAATCAGAGAATTATCTTTGCCGATAACGCGATGATGTGCCACCGCTACGATCAATGCTAACATAGTATCCCCCTATACGGCTACGGTCATAGCCAATTTACCTAAATGTTCATACCCTTCTAACACGATATCATCCGGTGAGAATTCATAAAAATCGGTGATATCTGAATTTACACGAATTTTTGGCGCACGCAACGCTTGATCTCGACGAGATAATTGCTCGCGCAATGCATCCACATGATTTTCGTAAATATGTGCATTATTAATAACATGGGTAAACTTACCAGGCTTCAAACCAGTCACTTGGGCAATCATACATAAGAGGGCTGCATATTGAGCCGTATTAAATGGAACACCAAGCCCCATATCACCACTGCGTTGGATGAGCATACAGTTTAAATAGCCATTACCTACATCCCATAATGTTTCATACGCACAAGGTTGCAAAGCCATATCAGGCAAATCCTCAATATTCCATAATGTAACAATCATGCGGCGACTATCTGGATCCTCTTTTATAGTTTTGATGAGATTATCTAATTGTTTGTATTTAGCAATTTGATAACCATAGGCCTTGCCAATAGTTCCATCTTCGCGCATCCATTCATCCCACACATGGACATTCATATCTTGTAATTTACGCACATCATTGGACTGCATTTGCCAAATCCATAACAATTCTTTCACAGCTGTTTTGAAAGCCACAAATTTTGTAGTTAAAATTGGAAATTCCTCTTGTAAATCAAACTGCATGATTTGTTGCGGCAATTTATATGTGGCTATGCCTGTTCTATTTTGACCATATATGCCATGATCTAATATATTTTCAATAATATTGAGATATTGTGTATCTGCTAAGCTCATAGTTCCCCCTAATCATATTAGAAATCACTCAATATAGCGTTATAGAAACGCCAATTTGTTACCCCTTATATTGTGAAATGGCCTCTAAAAATGAAAGTCCATATTTCTTTAATTTTGCTTCCCCTACGCCCTTTATATTGCCAAACTCACCTAATGTTTTTGGCCGTATATTGGCTAAATCGATAAGCACCGTGTCAGGGAATATAATATACGGCGGCACACTAAGTTGCGATGCCAGTTGTTTGCGATGTTGCCGTAAATGTTCAAATAGCCCACCAGAACCAGAACGGGGTACTTCGGAGCGAGATATAGAGGCTGATTTTTTCGTTTTACGAGATGGCACGATGACCTCTTGTCTAATTTCTTCTACCTCTTTATGCCCTGCTAGTACCTCTTCTGCACCGGCGGTGACGGATAAGACCGGATATTTCCCCATAGAACTCCGCAAGTATCCAGAGGCCACAAATTGTTGTATAAGGCCCTTAATCTCCTTATCCCCTACATCCGATAAATAACCAAATACAGATAATGTATCAAGACCTGCTCGCGTAATGCGATCTGTTCGTTCTCCGCGCACGATGGACGAAATCATAGAGGCACCATACCGCTCCTCGGTAGCGATAATGGCACGGAATATGGCCTTTGCCTCTTTCGTAACATTAACACGTTCCCCTTTTGTATTACAGGAACTACAGTTACTGCATTCGAGCCACGGAACGATTTCACCAAAATAGGCGAGCATATATTTTCTTAGGCAAGTACTACAGAAACAGTAATCAATCATGGACTGCAATTTTCTAAGTTCCACCTGCTCACGTTGTGGTTCTAAATGACCTTGTTCAATCAAATACTTATGAACGCGCACATCTTGCCCACTATAGAGCAGAATACATTCCGCCGGTGCGCCGTCGCGTCCAGCACGGCCCGCCTCTTGATAATAGGACTCCATATTACGCGGCATTTGGTAATGTAACACATACCGCACATTACTCTTATCGATGCCCATGCCAAATGCGTTGGTAGCTACCATAACTTGTAATTGGTCGAAGGCGTATTTATTTTGCATATCTTTGCGCATCTCATCGGATAATCCGGCATGGTAATATCCAGTTTGGATTCCGGCACGCGTCAAATTATCGTAGACTCGTTCTACATCCTTGCGCGTAGAGCAATAGATGATACCATTTTCATGACTATGACGCCGCACATAATCGACTACATAATCCATGCGCTTTGGTGTGCGCACGACGGAAAACGATAAATTCGGCCTATCAAATCCCGTAACATACACATTCGCATGATCGAGGCCTAATAATGTTTTAATATCATTTTCTACAGCCTTCGTAGCCGTCGCTGTGAAAGCCCCCACCACGGGACGTTTAGGCAAACTGGCAAGCCAATCGCCTATCAATCGATAGGATGGTCTAAAGTCATGGCCCCACTGAGAAATACAGTGCGCTTCATCTACAATAACTTGAGAAATTGGCATAGAGCGTAACACATTGCAGAAAAAATTAGAACCTAATCGCTCTGGTGCAATATATAATAATTTAATATTCCCACTACGTACATCATACATGGTCTTATTAAATTCTGTTTGCGTTAATGTACTATTGATTAAGGCAGCCGGTATATTTTGATCCACCAAGCCATCAACTTGGTCTTTCATCAAAGATATTAAGGGCGAGAATACGACGGTAAGCCCCGATTTACAAAGAGCTGGAATTTGAAAGCATATCGATTTACCTGCCCCAGTAGGCATGATGGCCACTACATCCTCGTTCTTTAACAAAGACTCTACAGGAGCCTCCTGAGCGGACCGAAAGGATGTATACCCAAAGTAGGTTTGCAGTAGTTGTAACGCTCTATCACGAGAATTAATAGCCTCCATCGGTATACCTCCTTTCCTATGTGTACAAAATTAACAATGTTATATGCCATATCAAAATGAAATATCGTGTCTATTTATTGTATCATTTTTTGAGGTATTTTTTGAATTATTTTCATATAATACTGTTTAGTAATTTTAACAATATCATCAATATTTACTAATAAATTATATGATTTACATATCCTATAGAATGGCAATTTATGATACAATAATTAGTATATATTTTAACGTGGTGAACAACCCTAAGGAGGTTTTATATAGGCATGACACACAACAACATAATGATTATAATCGCCTTTGCCTTGTATTTAGGACTGATGATGTACATCGGGGTCTACTATTATCGCAAATCGAACAGTATTGGTGACTATATATTGGGAGGTAGACAGCTAGGACCGTGGATTACGGCACTCAGTGCCGAAGCCTCCGACATGAGCGGTTGGATGCTTATGGGGGTACCGGGTCTGGCCTATACTACGGGTATTTCCGGTGTATGGATTGCCGTAGGACTTACCTTGGGCACCTGGGCCAACTGGCGATTCGTATCCCGTAGATTGCGTAACCATACGGAGGTAGCTAGCGACAGCTTAACATTGCCGGATTATTTAAAAAATCGGTTCCACGATCAATCCCATTCGGTAGCTGTTATTTCCGCATTGTTTATATTAATCTTCTTCCTCATCTACACATCCTCTGGATTTGTGGCAGGAGGCAAATTATTCAATACCATCTTCGGCTTAGACTATACGGTCTCCCTCTTTATTACGGCGGGCATTGTAGTATTTTATACCTTCCTCGGAGGTTTCCTCGCCGTATCTTGGACGGACTGTATTCAAGGGGCGTTAATGTTCTTCGCCATCTTGGCTGTACCTATTACGGCAGCCATGTACTTAGGTGGTCCTATTGATACGATGCAACTCATCCAAAGTGAATTTCCTCAAGGATTAAACCTCTGGGGTGATACGAGTGATATGTTTGCTCTTGTCATCGGCATCATCTCTTCCCTTGGTTGGGGGCTTGGTTACTTCGGTCAGCCACATATCCTAGTTCGCTTCATGGCGATTTCCGATGCGAAGGAACTAAAAAAATCCACAAATATTGCTATGGTTTGGGTTATCCTTTCCTTATTAGCAGCCATTTTCGTAGGCCTCATTGGTCATGTATATATGTTACCAGAAAAATTAGTTGGTACAGATGCAGAGACGATATTCCTCGTTATGACGGAACGTTTATTTACGCCATTTATGGCTGGCCTTATCTGGTCTGCTGTACTTGCAGCTATCATGAGTACTGCATCCGCTCAACTATTAGTAACAGCCTCTGCTATTGCTAATGATTTTTACGCTAATATCATTCACAAAACGGCAACCGACAAAGAACTCGTGCTTGTCAGCCGTATTGTTGTATTGTTGGTAGCAGCTATATCCATTTTCTTAGCATTAAATCCAGATAGCCTCATCCTTACGATGGTTGCTTACGCATGGGCTGGCTTTGGTGCCTCTTTTGGTCCTGCTATCATCTTCTCCCTATTCTGGAAACGCATGACGCGCCGTGGTTGTATTGCGGGTATCGTCGTAGGTGGTCTTACAGTTCTAATTTGGAAACAATTTGCCTTCTTTGGACTTTATGAAATCGTACCAGGATTTATCTTCTCATCTATTGCTATTTACCTTGTCAGCATTTTCGATAAATTACCACCACGTCCAGTATTAAAAGATTATAAAGAAGCAGAAAAATTGCATATTCTCTAAAAACGCATAAAAGGAGCTATTGATTTCTCAATAGCTCCTTTTTCGTAATAAAGGGCTGTTATACTTACAGCCCTTCTTCTTATACATATTGTGATAATCCATCACGAATAGCTTCACGCACATCGAACACTAATGATGCTGGCGATAATACTTTCACACTTTGCATATATTGTAGTGCCCAATATTTGAAAGCCTCCCGATTAACATGAACACGACACTCCACCTTTTGAGGCGTCTCGTTTAAAAATGTTACATTTCCATCAAACCAATCGAGAATTTGGTTAACGATACTGCGTTTTGCTTCAAACACTACCGTTACTGATTCACCACCAAACATATAGATATGTTCCTTCATGTATCTATCTACATCAAAGGTATTTTGATTGTGATACCCTTGGATTTCCCGCAATGGCTTACGGCGAATATCCAATAACTTAATGTTGCCAATTCGATCTACACGTAGTGTAGACATATCATCATGGTTATCGTGGTTACCTACCAAGTAGTAGAGTCCTCGACTAGATACTAATTGGTAGGGATTAAAAATATAATTTCGCTCATTACCTGCATAATCAAGATTAGGATATAATTTATTATCTGTACTAGGCTGATAATAGACTAACGAAATTTTTCTCCCTTCCGTCACCGCTTTTTCAATGAGATCAATATTTAGGAATAGATCCTGACTTCTCACAAGAGAATCAGGTGTACTCTTAATTTGTTTTCCATGGGATTTAAAATAACGGCCTCCCAAGGCAGATACCTTATCAATCAAGTCTTTACGCTGATTTACACTAATATGACGTGATGCTAATAGGCCATCGATTAACAAATGCAACTCAGCCTCTTCAAAGGGATGAATCATATAAAAATTGGTACGACGAATCGAACCATCTGTACCTAGTGCAGATTCTTCACATTCAATATTAAAATTACCAGATTCATATAAATCATTTAGATGACGCCCTAAGGTTTTACGATCTACCGTCAATTCATATTTCTTCGCTAAGATGCTACGAATTTCCTCTTGAGATAATGTATGATTTGCATCTGTTTCATCTCGTAGGATTTCTAGTATATATACTAGTACTGCCTTTTTAGATGCCATGGAAAAACTCCTTTTACAATATACTTATACTAACTAACAACAAAATATGGCCTACTATGACCATATTATTACATGTACACAAAATCACTCATACAAAGTATATCATAAAAGTCATGTTTACTTCATGTGTTTTTCATTCATTTCTTCATCTTTCCTATATCTTTTATGCAACTTAACATAACAAAATGTAATATTTATAAAATAAAAAGAAAATATTGAACATAAAAATAAAGGCCAATTCTATATATCTAGAATTAGCCTTTATCTATCCCCCATCGCACATTATTATCATATGCTACACAGGAAATACCTTTATTTAATTTTATTTTCTAAATAGCCTAATGTTTCCATGCGTTTCGTCAATTCAGCATAGAACGCTTCAGCCATAGCTGTTTGATTTTTTGCCTGACCAGCTTGTGCGCCGCCAAAGATATTCTTTTTAATCGCATTAACAATAGTAGATTTTGCCTTTGGTTTATTAAGGATTTCCATAAACATCAAATCTTCATCGGACAGATTTTCCACGGCTTCATTTTCAGATGTAGCCCCATACATGATGTCTGTACCAGATTCAACTAAAGCTTTCACAAACTTTGTAAATCTAGCAGGTACAAAGGATTGTCCCTCCATATAGTAAGCTTTAGGATGTGGGTGTTTCAAGAAACGTAGACCACCGCGTACAATATGTTCTGCCATAGCTACATATAACGCATTAACAGCGGCTTCTAAGCTTGCATCATCGCCCTTAGCAGCATCATTAGCAGCTTTCACAATGGCTAAAGCCTCGATCATATTAAACTGACCGCCATCCTTAATAATGGACTGGAATGTATCGCGTACGATATCATTTTCAAACATGGACAATGCTTCTTCATTGAAGAGAATTGTATAGGTAAAGCTGTTAATAATGGTTCGCATAGGTACAGAATTCACAAGTTCAGGATTTCCCATGTCGTATGTTACAGATTCTGCATGCTTAGCCTTACATATAATAGATTTTCTAAAGGTCGTATCTAGCATAAAATCTAAATATTGCTCTTGAGCTACATGGTCATTAAGTGCGAGTTTATCTAGTGTATCCGCAATATCAGCATCAAAGCTACGTACCATAGATAAAGTTAAATCAGCATCACATAGGTATGCCAATTTATGCGCTTCTAAATGGTCATTAAATTGATAGAAATATACAGGATCATTGTTTGGCTCTAAATGATCGTGACCAACATAGTATTCATCTTTTTGCATAACAGAACGAAGAGCACCTAAGAATTTACTATTTCGTTCCTTTAGATTGTCATATTTTAAAATTTGACTACCCACGATACTACCAATCGTTTTGCCATGCAGTACCTTTTCCTTGTGATTAAACTGAGCTTTATCACGGTTGCTGAACATCATCAATTGACGTACTTCTTCCATCGTATGCCAACCTGGATAGGTATTATAAGAAATGTAGGCAATGCCATCCTCTGCTAAATGTTCATCGATAAGGCGCAACAATGCATCTTTAACACCGTCATCGACCCAAGAATACACACCATGGGCGATAATGTAATCAAAAGTACCAATTTCACTACCAATAGATGCGATGTCTGATTGAATAAGGGATACATTGGTTAAACCTGCATTAGCAATCACTTCGTTGCCTTTTTCGACTTGTTCTTGTGAAAGCTCAATACCTACGAAGGTTGCATCTGGATTAAATAATGCTTGAGAAATAATATTGCCACCATAGGTTGCTCCCAATTCTAATACTCTTGCAGTTTTAGGGTTAGGTGCTGAAACCCCCACGAGAGCTGCATAGGCTTCAAGAGTAGCTGGTGTGGTATATGGGAATGGCATGGATTTATAGCCTAATTCACTATAAATGGTTTGTTGTACGTCATTTGTATTCGTAGTCATAATATCCTCTATTGTTAAAAACATATATTGTATAAACAATACATGAATAATACACATATATACTATCTATTATACCAAAATCATGTGTACTATACACCTATTCATAAGGATGATAGATGCAAAAGAGGCATCCTCAATGAGGATGCCTCTTGTATATGCAGTTTAGAGAAATTAATTATTTAACTTCTTCGAAACCTTTTTGTAAGCGAACATAGCTTAAGCGACGTTCTTTAGCGTCTTCTTCACATTTAGCGAATAATTCTTCTGCAGCGTCAGGAGCAGCTTTCGCCAAGGAAGCATAACGAACTTCACCTTTAAGGAAGTTTTGGAATTCGTCGTAGTTGCCTTCTTTGGAATCCAAGGAGAATGGGTTTTTACCTTCAGCTTTAAGTTGAGGGTTGTATCTGTAAAGATCCCAGTAACCACAAGCAACTGCTTTGCGTTGTTCTTCTTGAGCTTTACCCATACCAGCTTTGATACCATGGTTGATACATGGGCTGTAAGCGATGATCAAGGAAGGACCTGGATAAGCTTCAGCTTCTGTAACAGCTTTCATCAATTGGTTTTTATCTGCACCCATAGCTACTTGTGCTACGTATACATAACCATAAGACATAGCCATCATGCCAAGGTCTTTCTTCTTAGTACGTTTACCAGATGCTGCGAATTGAGCTACAGCAGCTTCATGAGTAGATTTGGAGGATTGACCACCAGTGTTGGAGTATACTTCAGTATCGAATACCCAGATGTTGATGTCTTCGCCAGAAGCTAATACATGGTCAACACCGCCAAAACCGATATCGTATGCCCAACCGTCACCACCGAAGATCCAGTGAGAACGTTTGATTAAGAATTGTTTTTTATCAAGAATTTCTTTCAATTCTGGAGTTGTAGCACCTTCAGCTTCGATTGCTGCTACCAAACGTGCGGAACGTTGACGAGTAGCTGCACCAAGGTTAGCGAATTCAATCCATTGTTCCAATGCTTCTTTCAATTCGCCAGATGCTGTTTCAACAGCTTTCTTAGCTACTTCAAGCAATTGTTCACGGATTTTCTTAACGCCGATGTACATACCATAGCCGTATTCAGCATTATCTTCGAACAAGGAGTTTGCCCAGGAAGGACCTTGACCTTCTTGGTTAGTTGTGTATGGAGAAGCTGGCATGGAAGCACCCCAAATGGAGGAACAACCAGTAGCATTCGCAATCATCATACGATCGCCGAACAATTGAGTTAACAATTTAGCGTATGGAGTTTCACCACAACCTGCACAAGCACCGGAGAATTCGAACAATGGTTGTTCAAATTGGGAACCTTTAACAGTTTCCTTCTTCATAGGGTTTTCTTTTACAGGAAGGTTAACAGCGTAGTTCCAAGCTTCAGCTTGTTCGATTTCGGAATCGATAGAAGTCATTACGATAGCTTTGCCCTTAGGAGCTGGACAGATATCAACGCAGTTACCGCAACCCAAGCAATCTAATGGGGATACTGCGATACGGAATTGAAGGTCTTTAGCGCCCAATGCAGGGATTGTATCGAAATGTTCTGGAGCTGCAGCCACTTCTGCTTCAGTTGCCAAGATTGGACGAATTGTAGCATGTGGACATACGAAGGAACATTGGTTACATTGGATACAGTTTTCTGGCATCCATTTTGGAACGAACAATGCAGGACCGCGTTTTTCGAATTTAGCAGTACCAGCAGGTAATGTACCATCTTCGTAACCAGCGAATGTGGATACAGGAAGATCATAACCAGCTTGTGCATTGATTGGTTGTGCAATATTTTGAACGAAAGATGGGCAGGATTCACAGCCTGGTTTAGCTTTGTGACCGCCTTCATCAACAGCGTTTTTCCAGTCAGCTGGAACGTCTACTTTTACAAGAGCACCAACGCCTTGGTCGATAGCAGCGTTGTTCATGTCAACGATGTTTTGACCTTTTTTACCATAGGAAGTAACTACGGATTCTTTCAAGTATTTGATAGCATCATCTACAGGGATGATTTCAGTCAATTTGAAGAATGCAGCTTGAGTTACCATGTTGATACGACCGCCTAAGCCGATTTCAGCAGCGATTTTCGCAGCATTGATGATGTAGAAGTTCAATTCTTTTTCTGCGATTTGACGACGTAATTTAGCAGGTAAATGTTCGTTCAATTCTTCAGGGGACCAAGTACAGTTCAATAAGAATGTACCGCCTTTTTTGATACCGCGAAGTAAGTCGTATTCATGTACGTAGGATTGACGGTGACATGCTACGAATTGAGGTTCAGTAATCAAGTAAGGTAAGTTGATTGGATTAGTACCAAAACGAAGGTGAGACATTGTTACGCCACCAGATTTTTTGGAGTCGTAATCAAAGTATGCTTGTGCATACAAGTCAGTGTGGTCACCGATGATTTTGATAGCGGATTTGTTTGCACCTACAGTACCGTCAGAACCGAAGCCCCAGAATTTACATTCAGTCAAACCAGGAGTTTCAACTTCTACGCCTTCAGCACGATCTAAGGACAAGAATGTAACATCATCATTGATACCCAATGTGAAGAATTTCTTACCATTTTCAGCATTCAAGTTATCGAATACAGCAACGATGTCTGCAGGGATAACGTCTTTGGAGCTCAAACCATAACGACCAGCGATAACTTTAATGTTACGGCCACCGTCAACTACAGCAGCTTGAACGTCTAAGAACAATGGTTCAGCCAAAGCGCCTGGTTCTTTTGTACGGTCAAGAACAGCAATGCGTTCTACAGTTTGAGGAATAGCTTTCAACAAACGATCTGTTGCGAATGGACGGAACAAGTGAACGTTGATGAAACCAACTTTGCGACCCAATTTATTTAAGTAATTTACAGTGGATTCTACTACTTGTGCAGAGGAACCCATAGTAACGATTACGTCAGTTGCATCAGGAGCACCTACGTAGTTGAACAATTGGTAGTTAGTACCAGCCAATTTGTTGATTTCGTTCATGTAGTGTTCTACAACGTCAGGAACGTTCAAGTAGAATTTGTTGGATGCTTCACGATGTTGGAAATAAACGTCAGGGTTTTCTGCAGTACCACGAGTTACAGGAGCATCTGGGTTCAAAGCGTTTTTACGGAATGCTTGAACTGCTTCCATATCTACTAATGGTTTTAATTCTTCATAGTCCCAGATTTGAATTTTTTGAATTTCATGGGATGTACGGAAACCGTCAAAGAAGTTGATGAACGGTACACGAGTTTTAATAGCTGTCAAGTGAGCTACTGCAGACAAGTCCATTACTTCTTGTACGGAGGATTCTGCAAGCATAGCACAGCCAGCTGCACGAGCAGCCATTACGTCTTGGTGGTCACCGAAGATAGCCAATGCATGTGCAGCTAATGCACGAGCAGCTACTTGGAATACGCCTGGAAGTAATTCGCCTGCTACTTTGTATAAGTTAGGAAGCATCAATAACAAACCTTGGGAAGATGTGAAAGTTGTTGTTAATGCACCAGCTTGCAAGGAACCGTGAACAGCAGCAGCAGCGCCTGCTTCAGATTGCATTTCTACAACTTGAACAGTGTTACCGAAGATGTTTTTACGACCAGATGCAGCCCATTCGTCAATGTGTTCTGGCATTGGAGAAGATGGAGTGATTGGGTAAATCGCAGCAACTTCTGTAAAACCATAAGAAACGTGAGCAGCCGCTTGGTTGCCGTCCATAGTTTTAAATTTACGACTCATGTGATTATTGCCTCCTTAAGCATTTAGCAAAAATAGAACACTTGCTTAATCTATCATTATGTTTAGGAATAACAACCATTACAAACTTGCGTACATGAAAAAATAATGCAATAATATATATGTTATATATATTTATGGCATTATGTAGTACAAACTATTTTGTAGTGGGCACAACCATAATTCCTAATATCATAACTTGATATAGCCCTATAAACTCATTATAACGTGGCGGGCTATATCAACGCAATACATACAGTGCTTGGCGCCTTGCCAATATCGCTATCCATGCTTTACTTAAAGTAATAGCTAATTGCGTTTTAGTAATAATTATTCTCATTTATCAAAACCAATTTTTAAATTAGGTTTGTAATATCTTTTATATATTAGGGGGTTAGTTATGGATTTCCACCATTTAAAATACTTCGTAGAAGTGGCTGATCAAAAGAGTTTTAGTAAAGCAGCAAGAAACTTACACATCTCACAATCCGCGATTAGCCGTACAATCAAAGCCTTAGAAGACGAACTTGGTGTTGTTCTCTTCATGCGTAATGCTAAATCCGTAGAACTCACTGATGGAGGTACCATCTTTTTAACACACGCTAAACGCGTAGTATTTATGTTTGAACATTTAAAAACAGATTTTGAAAACGAGTTTCGTTTGGAGCAAGGTTCCATCCGAATTGGTATCCCACCTATTACCGATGCACCAATCTTTGCGCAACTATTAGGTGAGTTTAAAAAGGTATACCCACAAATCGATTTAGAATTATATGAACAAGGTTCTAAGAAGGTCGAAATCAGTGTACAAGAAGGTTTGATTGATATCGGTATCATCTGTACAAAGCCAAATCCTAAGGAATTTGAATCCTTCTATCTCACATCTGACCCATTATCCGTTATCGTTCCTAAAACTAGCCCACTTGCCAAGGAACCAGAAATTCGATTGGATATGCTTTCAGAAGAATCCTTTGTACTCCACAAGGACGATTTCAATTTACATGATGAAATCATTAAAGCTTGTAAACACACAGGTTTCCAACCTCATATCGTATTCGAAACAAGCCAACGTGACCTCATGTTACAAACAGTAAGTGCCGATTTAGCCATCGCCCTATTACCATCTCGCCTCTGCCCTGAGGTTGGCGAAAATACAGAGGTTGGGTCCAAGGTTGTGGTACGACCTCTCGTTCCAGAAATCATCCATACCTTATATGTAATCTGGAAAAAAGGTCACTACCTCTCCCACGCTTCTCGTTTGTGGTTAGACTTTGTAAACTCCAAATTGCCATTACCTGGTCTACAATTGGAGGCTCATAAATAATGAACAAACCATCTGGGCTCGCAACTAAATTGCGGGCCCTTTTGAAAGCTAAAGAAACGCCCATGTGGGCAGTTATTATTGTTCTCATCATCGTCATCATCATTCAGCAAGTTCAAATATCCGAACTACAATGGCGCGTCGACGAAGATCATGATGGTTCCACCATAGATAGTGTGGTCGGACGTCTATATATTTTAGAAGGCATGGCGAATAAACATAGTAATCAAATTGAAGAACTTCAGAAGTATATCCGCCAACTACAAAATGATGGTGCTAGATATGATTGGGAACTAAAACAACTGGAATGGGTGCATCCAGAACTAAAGGTTATTTCTCCTGATGGAGATCCTAATCCGTTAAAATCCACAGATCTTAACCTAGACATGAATCCTGGCAAGGTACCGGATGTAAAAAAATAAAACAAAGAGCTATATCAAACATATCCACTCACAATGTGTGAGAATATGAATGATATAGCTCTTTTTTGTTCATCTAACTAGCAATATGATTAGGATTCTATCTCTTCATCCTTATGTTCCATAGATTTTGGCAAAGTTAATACCAAAAGGCCTGCAAGGAACATACATGCGCCCATCACATAATAACCCATGGTAAAGCTACCTGTATGGCCATTGATGAAACCAAGCATATACGGGCCAACCCAGCCCCCCATATTACCGGATGAGTTTATGAGCCCCATTGCACCTGCTGCAGCAGCGCCAGATAGGAATGTAGTCGGCATTGTCCACCATACGCCCATACCGCCATACACGCCTACAGCCGTTAAACAGATGAATAACAAGCTGATTTCAGGTGATGGACTATGTGGGGTAGCAATAAAACCTATGGTACCAACAAATAATGTGGTCGCCACATGCCAACGTTTTTCATTTCGTTTCTCTGAGGAGTAGCCACAGAATACTTGTACCAATAAAGCGGCACTCATTGGAATAGCAATAGACCACGCTACAACACTTGGTGGCCATCCAGATAAGCTTTTAAGCACTTGTGGCATCCAGAAACTGAATCCCCAGAACCCAATAACCCACAAGAAATAAATCAATGCTAATCGCAATACCTTTGGATCTTTCAAGGCTTGCCAAATTGTGTATTTCTTTACGGATTGTTTTTCAGCTTCTTCCTTAGCAAGCTCTTCTTTGATATATTTTTTCTCTGCATCAGTTACCCAAGCGGCTTCTTCTGGTTTTTCTTTCATCCAGAATGCAAAAATGAAAGCAAAGATAACAGCTGGTAATGCTTCTACAATAAACAACGTACGCCATCCATGTAATCCAAAAAATGTCGTATCGAGCAATACGCCTGCTAATGGACCGCCGATAATGTTAGAGAATAATAGAGATGTAAGCATTAATGAAATTGCCTTTGCCCGTTCTCTCGGTAAAAACCAATTAGGTATCAATAAAGAATAGATAACCGGATATAATGACGCTTCACATAACCCTAACAAGAATCGATATAAGAAGAACTCCCACTCCGTAGTCATTGTCGTCATGAGGACACATACAATGCCCCAACTAAACATGATACGCGCTACCCAATGCATCGCATTAAATCTCGATGCTAACAGAGATGCAGGGACTTCAAATAAAACATAGCCAATAAAGAATATACCTGCGCCCATACCGAATATTTCTGGTGTTAACCATGGTAAATTCTCTTTCATGGTCAAGCCTGCATAGGCGATATTTACACGGTCTAAAAAGGCAATAATAGAAACAATAAATAATGGTAGGATGACATGCAACATACGCCGCCTTGTAAAATCCTTGAAATCGATGGCCCCACTTTGAGGCTCTGGTACAGATGATGAGTTCATATGAATCCTTTCTACTTACTATATGATACGTACCATAATATATTAAAAAAACAAATGTCCTCTGTCAATGATATTATATAGAATATAGGAATAACGAATTAGAATATGTAACATACAAAAAGCACCTTATATCTGTTATGTAAAATCTCCATAAAGATTTCTAACAGTATATAAGGTGCTTTCACATACACTATTCAGATATTAGCGTCTATTACCAAAGATACGCAACAAGGATAAGAACAAGTTAATGAAATCGAGATACAAGCTAAGTGCACCAGCAATTTCAATACGATCTAAAATCGTTTCATCTTCAGATAGTGCCAATTGAGTAACACTGTTTTTAATCATGTTCATATCAACAGCCGTAAAGATGGAAAATACCACGACCCCAACGTAGCCAAGAATCAAGCTAATTGTACTATAACTAATGGAACTAAGATATGGAATCGAAAAATACGAAGCAGCCATGAACACGAGACTCACAATAATCATACCAAAGATAGCAGCCACTAAGTACGGCGTTAATCCGGCTAAATTCTTCTTAGTCGTAAGGCCTACAATAGAAAAGGCAACGAAGAACGCCAATGCCCCAATCAATGCTGGTACAGTAGCTTCCATGATGCCATATGCTAACGAAACAAGTGATAAGGTAACGCCATTCAATGCACTATAGATGAAGAACATCGCATATAGGGACATAACATTGGCCTTATACGTGCGCATGCTAAACAAGAATACCACCGCTACTTCTGCAATCAATAAAATATTAAAATTGCTAGCTGCAAAGCGCGCCCAGGACGGATTCATTAGCGTCGCAACACCAATTCCTAATGTGGTCAACAAACCAACAACCATCCATAAGATGGAACCCTTTAATCGTTGCGATACAATACTTTCTACCAGTGCTACATCATTAGCATTTGGCGTTTGTGTCATATATGGATTCATAAGAACCTCCTTGCTATTTATAGTTTATATACTTCGTTATCTATCTCTATATTATACTAAAAATTCTTATTCAACGCCACAAAAACACATTGTATAAAATCAAATCATAAAGAATTTGAGTCCTTCTACCTCACTAGTGACCCACTTTCTGTTATCGTTCCTTAAAAAGCACTTTATAGTATGAATATATCTCTATCACAAGATAAGAAAATACTATAAAGTGCTTTCATATTAATTAGTATTAACAGGATCATAATCAGCAGGCACTGGCGCAACGATACTCACAAAGACAATATCTTCCGTTCCAGTATTTTTTGCACCATGACATTCACCCTTTTTAGATACTATAACTTGCCCCTTTGTAAAAGGCACCTCTGTATCAGGTGTTGGATAAAATACACCCTTGCCTTGCAATATAACCCATATATCATCAGAGTGATGATGATAATGTTTTGGTAAGGTTTGACCAGGTTTAATAACCCATACTGAACCACCTGTGGAATCAGTTTGATAAAATGGCGTCCTAACAGCATTCTCCAAACTTTCAACTTTCACAAGTTCCATATCAAAAACACGTTGATTACTCATAATACCCTCACCTTTCATCAATTAACGACTAACGAGTTCCTGAAGCATATTCACCCATATTTACATCAAGCACTGCTCTCACCGGTTGAATTAGAGAATCCTCATAATGCAATGTCCATTGAACATTTGAATCCAATTCTCCATTCTCTAGGCCGCTAATAGTATCACCATCACCCACAGGATTGTCATTTTCTAAAATAAAATACAGCATATTATATGCATGAATAACTACATCATCAGGATTCATACCATGAAAGTGATACTGTACATCAGGCAAGAATAAGGTGCTCATCCCCACCGAGTCAACCATCATATCTTCTGTACCTTGAATGTTAAAATATCGCACATTAACTGCATAATCAATAAAACGAGTTACAGCCTTATCTGGATAATTTTCAATCGATTCACGACTTAAAAACTTACGAGATGGACCAAAGACAACGGCCTTACAAGCCGGATATAATTCTAACAAAGCATCTACATACTTTACGAGCATATCAGCACGCTGTTTTGACTCTAAACCAGCAGCTAACATATCCGTAGCAAATACTCTATATTCGCACTCTGCCAACAAGTCATCTACATTGGGACAATTCCATACCTGACTACGATCAAAATCGTCTAATACAGGCTTATCAATTTTCTCACATTTTGTAATCATCAATGTTGGAGGAACCTCTGCATCATTATCCTCATAATGCACCTTATAATTCTGAGGTGCAAAACCAGCTGAATCCGCCCCATAACTAAAACAATCTACAGTGCCTAAGTGCTTTGTAAATACCTCAACCATATGCTCACGGTCAAGTATATCACAATGCTCCGCCATCAGCAACTCAACAAAAAATATACCACCAGGACGACCTGAAGTATCCGTTAAATCCTGTTTAAATACTTGGCTCATAGTCTCTCTCCTATTAATATCAAGAAAGTCCAAAATACTGCTATATACTCTCCTACAAATTATCTTTAGATATAAGCTTTTTATTTTCTAAGGATTTTAATGACAATAATTGTTTTTTAGCTAATGCTCTTAATTCTATCATTCTTTCCTTTTGAGAAATGCCCTTACTAATTAAAATTGCATTATAGCTTTCCATGTTAGCTAAAACTAATAATTCCTGTAAATTAGCATAGTCACGCATATTACCTTTTAATTTAGGGTTTTCATCACGCCACTGTTTAGCTCTCTTATCAAATAATGCTACATTTAGCAAATCTGCTTCGCTAGCATATTTATATGATAATTGCTCATCTGTTAAATCATTTAAAAGATATTCTTTAATAGCGTCTGTGTGAATTTTATAATTAAGTTTTGATATTTCACGATTCAAATTCCAATTTAAGGATAACTTTGAATTTTCATCTGATTTAAGACGCTTATAATCTTGTATGACGTACATTTTAAATTCAGCCGAAATCCATGAAGCAAACTCAAAAGCTATGTCACTATATGCAAAAGCCCCTCCATATCGACCACTCTTCGAAATAATGCCGATTGCATTTGTTAAACTTATCCATTTCTTGGGCGATAAAGTAAATGAATTATATCCCGCTTCAGATTTAATTCGGTCGAATTCGACCGAATTAAAATTCGTATTATTTAAGCTCTCCCACAAACCTAAAAACTCAATAGTATCTTTTCTTCTCATCCAGTTTTTAATTACATCACTAGGTTCATCACTTCTCACCTTATACAAAATAAATAATATATTATTACCTAAATTATACAATAAATCTAACGTAACTGTGATAAGAAAAAGACCCTCTCCGTGGTCCGTAGAGGAACTTCAGGCATGTGTGAGTCCTAGGACCATGGAGAGGGTCTTTTTTCAATTATAGAGGTTTGCGAACCACGTCGATGATAGAACCATCGCGATATTCTACGATTGCGATGATGTCCTCGTCTTTGTCAGATACAGGAATATCTTGTGGTTTACCTACTAAGTCGAATGCTAATTGTTGTAATTCTTCAATTGTGTAGATAGGCAAGTTGCTATCTTTGAAGCGTTCAATCAAATCAGTACGAGCTGGGTTGATTGCGATACCGTATTCAGTAACGAGTACGTCAACGGAAGAGCCTGGTGTAATTACAGTAGCTACTTTATCACGGATCATTGGCAAGCGGCCACGGATCAATGGGCAAGTAATAACTGTGCATTTAGCACCTGCTGCTGTATCGGAGTGACCGCCAGAAGCGCCCATCAATACACCATTGGAGTCTGTCATTACATTTACGTTGAAATCAAGGTCGATTTCAGTAGCACCAAGGAATACTACGTCTAGGTAGTTTGTAGTGCAGTCAGTCCATGGGTTAGCGTACATGGAAGCGGACATTTCGATATGTGCAGGGTTTTTATCCAAGGATGCAGCTGCAGTAGTATCGAATGTTTGAGTATCATAGATAGCTTTGATTAAGCCTTCTTCAAGCATACCAGTCAAGATACCAGTAGCACCACCAATAGCGAAGCCACCTACTTCACCGCGTTTGCGAAGTTTTTCAGCGATGAATTTCGCAACTGTCAATGGAGCACCACCGGCACCCAATTGGAATACGAAACCATCTTTAATGATGCCAGCTTGGTCAAGAAATTCACCAGCTAATTCAGCGATTTTAATTTGGATAGGGTTCTTAGTGAAACCTACTGCACCAGAAGCAATACCTTCTGGGTCGCCGATGCTTTCAACCTCAACAACATAATCTACGTCAGTTTGAGGAACAGCATAGTTGTGTACATAGTCAACTAGGTTATCAGTGATGATAACAGTTGTATCTGCATAGTGAGAGTCAACCTTAGCATAGCCAAGTGCACCACATGCGGATTTACCCATACGACCAGTTGCATTGCCGCGAGAGTCAGCTGTAGGAGCAGCCATGAAAGCTACATCGATATGAACTTCGCCAGATTCGATAGCACGAGCACGGCCACCATGAGGACGAATGACAACAGGGCGTTTTAATACGCCAGGGTTTTGTGTTAAGAATTTACCAAGACGATCGCGAAGACCAGATGTTTCGAGCGCTGTAACAGTACCGTCTTGAATCATTTCTACCAAGAAGTCATGGCATGGAGACAAGGAAGAAGATGCGATTGTAATATCTTTAATGCCTTTCGCTTGAACGCGTTCCATAACCATTTTCATAACATAGTCGCCATTGCGCAAATGGTGATGGAAAGACAATGTCATACCATCTTTTACGCCAGCTTTTTCGATTGCTTCATCGATGGAAGCAAGAACTTTATTAGTACCAACATGGCTCATATGAACAGGTTTACCTGCACGCTTAGCCTTAGGTTCAATTGCGAATTCACCTTGATATACTTCGCGACCTTCTAGTGCTGGGATATTTGTTGGGATATCGCGACCTACTTTATTTAACATCGTATTCTGCTCCTTCCTCTAATTCAACTTTAATGCCTGCTGCACGTGCTTTATCAACTACGCGTTGTGCACGAACTACGATAGGACCATCGATCATCTTACCATCTACGGAAATTACGCCTTTATTGTTGCGCAATGCATCAGCATAGCTGTTCAATACCTTAACGGAATGAGCGATTTCTTTTTCGTCAGGAGTGAATACTTCATGGATAATTTTGATTTGGCTTGGGTGGATGCAAGATTTACCGTCATAACCCAATGCCTTAATGAATTCAACTTCTTCGCGGAAACCTTGAGGGTCTTTTACGTCAGAGAATACAGTATCGATTACGCGGATACCTGCTTCACGTGCTGCATGAAGGATTGTTTGACGAGCGAACAACAATTCAACAGCTGGTTTATGTTTGCCTGTACGAAGGTCAGCGCGGTAATCTTCTGCGCCAAGAGCGATAGCAACTACGCGAGGACCATGGCAGATTTCACGAACATTGTATAAGCCACGAACGGATTCAATAGCTACGATAATGTTGATTGTACCTTCTGGCCAGCCATTAGCTTTTTCCACTTCTTCAATTTTCTTCGCTACGATTTCAACTTCGGATACGTCTTCAGTTTTAGGTAAACGAATCATATCAGGTTTAGCTGGAACGATAACATCAAGATCGTCATAACCATAAGGAGTTTGTGTAGGATGGTTGATACGAACAACTGTTTCAGCGCGGAATTTACGGGATTTCAATGCTTCTGCAGTCAAAAGACGAGCTGTGTCTTTTTCTGTAATAGGCACGGAATCTTCGATATCAATCATGATGGAGTCAGATCCGTGGATATCAGCACTGTTAATCATTTTTGGTGTATTACCAGGAACGAACATCATGGAACGGGATAAGCGTTTTTTAGCCGCTTCTGTAAGCGGATTAGTTTTTACTTCTGGAAATGTTTTATCGTTAGCCATTATGCTTTGCTCCCCCTTTCTAATGCGCCCAATACGCGAGCTTTAATTGTGTAATCCCAAGCATTTTTATCTTGTACAGTTACTTTTACGCCATCAAAACCAGCCTCTTTAACTGTGTTCAAGATAACAGATTTAATTTGGTCGCCATATTGACGCATAACTTTGGAAGTCAATTCGATTTCGATGCCGCTAGCAATCGGTTCTACCGTAACTAATGCATCATTTTTTTCGTCGAAGCCTGCTTGCGCAGCTTTCACTAATTGTGCCATGTTACATCCTTTCCTTATAAAAGATTTATAAAACCCAAATCTGTACAGGCTCGTCGCGAGAGCCTTGTACAGATATTGAATACAACTAATTAAATTCTAACACTCCATTGTAAAAGTTTCACTTACATGAAACCAACAATTTTCCACCAAGGAATACCGATTACGAAGTTCAATACTAAACATACAACGGCAGAGATGAGACCAACAGTCCACCAATCTTTTACATTGTTGTAACCAGCAGAGAAGATAATTGGACCAGGTGCTGCACCATAGTGAGTTACGGATCCACCATACGCATTTGTACCAATCAAAACGAAAGCTAGTAATGTAGGATCGATACCTGCATTAACACCTACAATCAAGAATACTGGAAGCATTGCGGAGATGTAAGCAGTACCAGATGCAAAGAAGTAACGAACTGCAACGGAGATAACAGCAATAAGGAGGAGCATCATAAATGGATCTAAACCAAAATTCATATGCACTTCTAAGTATTTTGCTAACCATTCAAAGAATTTCCCTTTTGTCAATGCAGAGGATAAACCCAAAATACCACCGAACCAGATTAATGTATTCCAAGCGGCTTTAGTTTTGAGCAAATCATCCCATGTTATGATACCAAATACAAATGTTGCAAGCATTGCTACGACAGCAACAGCAGTAGCATCAATTTTAATATCAAATGTTGGAAGAATCCATCCCACAATTGCAAGAAGTGCAATTACGATAAGGCCCTTTTCAGAACCTTTCATAGGTCCTAATTCAGCTAAACCGTCGGCAGCAATTTTCTTGTTATCGATTTCTTTTACAGATGGGCGTTCATACATATAACCAATAAGAGGAATGAACATTAACATGATGAGACCCGGAACAAACATAGCTAAAGCCCATTGCCCCCAGTTCAAAGATACGCCTGTTAATTTTGTTACAAAATCAAGAGCTAAATAGTTTGGTGCCATCGCTGTGGCGAACAAGAAGGATGTTACCTTAGTTGCAAAATAACCATTTTGCAAGAGATATGCACCTGCTTTTTTAGCAGTTTCACCTGGATGAGAACCAACGGCTTCTGCAATGGACAAGTTGATTGGGTATACGATACCTGCTGCACGAGCTGTATTAGACGGTGTTGCAGGGGATAAAATCAAATCAAGAAATGCAGTTACATAACCAAGACGAAGTGTAGTACTACCGAATGCGCGAACTAAATGATACGCAATACGGTGTCCAAGTCCAGTTTTACCAAACGCAACGGATAATGCAAAAGCTGCAAAGATTAACCATAATGCTGTATTGCTATAACCAACTAATACATCTTTTACATTGTTTAATAAAATAGAAGATGTGGCAACACCTAATAATACTGTAATAGGTACTGGAAATGGTTTTAATACCAAACCCACGATTGTTGCTAAATAAATACCAAATAAGTGCCATACTTGTGGTTTAAGGCCTTCTGGTGTGCCCCCGAACCACGCAATTGCGACGATGGCAGCCATAACGGCAACGCGCCATAATTTGTCTTTCATGTGTGTCTTTACCTTTCTTAACTAACTTAGGCATACATAAGATCATCTATTCCTTGGCAACATAATCGCTCGCGACATCAATTACATTGTTTAAGTTTACATTCATTATAGATGTTTAGTAGAATAATGAAAAATAGATTACCTTTATAGGGGTCATAAAAATTTTTATAACTGTCATTCATACTTTTTATGCATTTTTCTCATAGATTTTTAGGTGTAAATGAAAAAAATGCATGCATACACCTCTAACAAGATGTATACATGCACTTACATGTTATGATTGATATTCTCTAAAAATACTATCGTCTACGACAGTGTGTTTTTTATAGTAATCTCGTACGTACTCGATAAATGTTTTGACAGCAATTAAATTGGCCGACTCTTTTGTGTATACCATGTTGGTATCACGCGTAATATATGTTCCATCCTTGCTACGCAATGGGCTAACATAAATATCCTTATCCTTACAAGATCCAAGGCCCATATAGGTTAGGATAGACCATCCGAGTCCGGCCCGCACAAAGTGACGACATGTACTCATGGAATTGACGTCCATCGCCACAATAGGAGGCGCCTCGAAATGCTCAGCACACCATTTTTCAATGATATTGGCTACCGATGCATCGGTTTGGTATCGAATAAAGGGCACCTTCTCTAACGATTCTGGTGGTACTAACTCTTTATATACCAAGCAATACGGTTCTTCCAACAACAGTTCTGAACTACCTGATACTTCATAGCCACCACGCGCAAACGCCACCATACAATCACCGGTATTAAACATCTTCACCACTTGATGGCTGAAAGCAGTCTTAACTTGAATATGTACATCTGGATACTGTTCGCGGAACGATTTCAACAAAGCTGGTAATTCATAATCTGCAAAATTAATGGACGATGCAATCTTCAATGTACCTTGAATCTTACCAGTAGACGATGTCAATGCATGTTCTAAGGCCTCTCTATCATGTAGCATACGTTTGCAATAGTCATAATAGATTTCACCTTGTGGCGTCAATGCAATACCTTCTGTCGTACGAAGCAACAAGGAGTACCCTACGCTATCCTCTAAATGACGCAGCCGATAGCTCAAAGCGGGTTGCGAAACAAATAGCTTTTCAGCCGCTTTTGTTATATTACCTTCATCCACAACGGTTACAAAGGTACGCCATTCTTTATCATCCATAGTCGTACTCCTTTTTTATGACCAACCTATTTATATTATATATTGCTTATCGTGCATTCGCAATGCCCGCAAATACCTTGCCTCGTTCGCCATCGATGGTGACCTCTGCGCCTTCAAGCAATACGTCATGAGCATCTTTAGCGCCTAAGATGACAGGAATACCATACGTAATGCCTGCAATGGCACTATCTGATGTGTAACCATCTTCTACGGCTACAATACCGCCAGCCCGTTTAGCAATGTTCATCAATTCTGGTTCCATAGTCCCTACTACGAGAATATCGCCAGATTGGAAGCTTTCATAATCATTCTTATGATTAGCAGCAATAAATACGCGACCCGTAGCGGATTTACGCAAGATACCATTGCCAGACAACAACACCTTGCCCGCTATATGAACACGAATCATGTTCGTGGTTCCTGTAGAGCCAGATGGCACGCCAGCGGTAACAACAACTAAATCCCCCGAGTTGATGGCATTTGCCCCAAGTGCACCGGTAATCGCCTGTTTTACCATCTCATCAGAGTTGATATTTTCACGGCCCTTGATAGCTTCAACGCCCCAGCACAATTGCATGCGGCGAATTGTTTCATCATGCGGTGTAATGGCAATAATTTTACAATCTGGGCGGTGACGAGCCACACTGATCGCAGTATGACCAGATTCGGTACAGGTCAAAATTGCTGCTGCCCCTAAATCACTGGCGACGCGTACGCTGGCCAAACATACAGCTTCAGTAGTGGTCACATCAACGCTTTCCTGCGTTCTGCTCTTATGATCATAAATGACGGATTGCTCCGTTACCTCTGCAATACGTGTCATCGTTGTAACCGCTTCCACAGGATATGCACCATTAGCAGTTTCACCGGATAACATAATCGCATCGGTGCCATCTAAGATAGCATTGGCCACGTCACTCGCTTCGGCACGGGTTGGACGAGGGTTTTGAATCATAGATTCCAACATTTGTGTAGCCGTAATAACAGGTTTACCAAGGCGATTACATTTTTCAATCATCATCTTTTGCAATACCGGTACTTCTTCGGCTGGAATTTCTACGCCCAAATCACCGCGGGCAATCATAAGACCATCTGCTACATCGAGGATCTCATCAATATTATTAACCCCTTCAGCATTTTCAATTTTAGCGATAATCTTAATATCCTTTTGTTCCGATTCCAAGATACGGCGAATAGCCACTACATCCTTAGCTCGTTGCATGAACGATGCAGCCACAAAGTCTACACCTTGTTGACAGCCAAAGCGCAAATCTAATTCATCTTGCTCGGATACAGGTGGCAAGCTAAGCGCTACGCCTGGCACGGCCACCCGTTTACGATTGCCGATTTCACCGCTGTTTTGAACGGTCGTAACGATGTTATTACCTTCAATGGCATCGATGGTCAATCGAACAAGGCCATCAGCTAAGAGAACCGTATCGCCAACATGCACATCGTCTACTAAACCTTTATGGTTTACAGTACTAATGTCTTGCGTGCCTTCCACGTCATCCGTAGTCAATGTAAATTGTTGCCCCGCTTCGAGGAACACCTTCCCCTCTTTAAATAGACCAAGACGAACCTCTGGACCTTTTGTATCGAGCAACAATGCGATTGGTTTATTGACAATCATCGCCGCATCACGCACCATTTGCATGCGCTCCGCTTGCTCTTCATGCGAACCATGAGAGAAGTTAAAACGAGCCACATTCATGCCGGCGCGCATCATATCTTCTAAAATACTGAACTTATCCGTGCCCGGACCTACGGTACATACGATTTTTGTACGTTTCATATATCCTCCTAAATGGGATGGTATTTAATATACTCTATTGCACCTCTACGGCACCTTCACCTAACACCGCTTCAATGCGTGCGATGATTTCATCTGTAGGTGCAAAGCATAATTGAGGTGATAAATTAATTCGTTTTCGTTGTTTATGTAAATATAATGCTGTCGGTACTTGTCCTTCTGCTTGTGAAAGTATTTCCTTCAACGCATTACTATTCTCTGGCGTATCATAGGCACTGCGAATATGGATGGCAATTTGTCGTGCATTGTTGTAATTTACCTTTAATGGTGCAATGCGATCAGCAATAATCTGCACACCCTTTTCATCCGCATCAACGCGACCTCGCACCTTAACCACCATATCGACAGCCAAAAATTGTTGGCTCTGAGCAAATACCTTCGGGAATGCTACCACTTGAGCGGAACCAGAATAATCTTCGATGCGAAGGATACTCATGACATCGCCCCGTTTTGTAGGTCTATCCCCTCTTTCAGCAATGAGACCGCCAAAGGTAATCGTTTGACCATCAAAACGCTCTGGGTTTTCAAGGAGTTGCCCTAATTCAAAGAGGCCTTTCAGTTCCTTGTTATAGCCTTGCAATGGATGGCCCGTAATATAGAATCCTGTATAGTCCTTTTCATCCTTCAATTTATCATCTTCCGATAAATCAGGTAGATTAGGTACTGGAATCATATCGACATCATCTGTGCTTTCACCAAAGAGACTCATAGTACCCATGGCTGCATCCTTTTGCTGCTTAGACCCTACGGCCTGTGCACTTTCATACATGTGCAATAACTGATTGCGGTTTTCCTCAAATCCGTCCATAGCACCGCAACGAATTAAGCTTTCAAGCAACCGTTTATTAACGACCTTGCTATCTACGCGACGACAAAATTCGGTAATGCTCGTATAGAGACCATTGGACTCACGTTCAGCGATGAGTCGATCTATAGCATTGTCCCCTACGTTCTTGATGCCCCCAAGGCCAAAGCGAATGGCATCACCTTGTACAGCAAAGCTACGCAAGGAATGGTTTACATCAGGACCGAGGACCTGCACATTGTGTTTTTTACATGCATTGATATAGTAGGTGAGCTTATCCATATTTTGCATAAAGCTCGTCATGGTAGCGGCCATAAATTCTGGGAAGTAGTGCGCCTTGAGGTACGCCGTTTGATACGCAATATACGCATAGGCCGCACTATGGGATTTATTAAAGCCATAGCCTGCGAAGTACACGAGCAAGTCAAATACTTCGTTCGCAATGGACTCTTCGATGCCATTATTGATAGAACCTTGTATAAAGGATTCCCGTTGCGCCTTGAGGACGGATTCCTTTTTCTTACCCATTGCACGGCGCATCAAATCCGCTTGACCAAGGGAGAACCCACCCATGGCAGATGCAATTTGCATAACCTGTTCTTGGTAGAGAATAACGCCGAAGGTATCTTTCAAAATAGGTTCCAAAATAGGATGTAAATAGGTAACCTCTTTTTTACCATGACGACGATCGATAAAATCCGCCACCATGCCAGAACCCAAAGGACCTGGACGATACAGTGCAACGAGAGGGATTAAATCCTCAAAATGCTCAGGTTTCAAATCCATAACGAGCTTGGTAATCCCATCGGATTCGAGCTGGAATACGCCCGATGTATCGCCCTTAGTAAGGAGCTCACAAGCCTCTTTATCATCTAATGGGATGGCATCTAAATCGAGGTCAATCCCTCGGTTTGCCTTGATGAGCTTAAGGGCATCCCCCATAACGGTTAATGTGCGGAGGCCCAAAAAGTCCATCTTTAACAGGCCTAGTTCTTCGATATTATCCTTATCATATTGAGTGACAAAACCTTCTTCATTAGAGTTTTGTACAGGCACATGGTCATCTAGAGGGTCCGCGGAAATTACGACACCCGCCGCATGGGTAGACGAATTACGCGCAATGCCCTCTAGTTTTTGGCCAAAATCAAATAGCTCTTTTACATTAGGGTCTGTATCATATAAGGCTTTTAAATCTTTACCCTTTAAGGCCTTTTCTAAGGTGATGCCCAATTCATTAGGAATCATCTTCGCAATGCGATTGACCTCGGCTAATGGTAAATCGAGCACACGACCTACATCGCGAATAACGGCGCGAGCCGCTTCTGTACCAAAGGTGATGATTTGAGACACGCGAGCTTGCCCATATTTTCGCGTTACGTAATCGATAGCTTCGCCCCGCTTTTCATAGCAGAAGTCGATATCGATATCAGGCATACTAACCCGTTCTGGATTAAGGAATCGTTCAAAGAGCAAATCGTATTGTAATGGGTCGAGACCGGTAATACCTAATAAATAGGCTACTACAGAACCTGCCGCAGAGCCACGACCTGGGCCTACAAGGATATCGTGTTCTCGCGCGTAACGCACATAGTCCCATACGATGAGGAAATAGTCTTCAAAGCCCATCGTCCCGATAACATCGAGTTCGTAGTCGAGGCGTTTTTTGAGTTCTTCTGATGTATCGCCATACAAACGAGGTATTTCTCGTTCACAGACCTTGCGTAAATAAGTCTTAGACGTTTCGCCCTCAGGCACATCAAAGTGCGGCAAATGGTGTTCATCAAAATTAAATTCTACATTGCATCGGTCTGCAATCTTTACTGTGTTTTCTAAGGCCCCAGGGATGTGTCCAAAGAGCTCCGCCATTTCGTCCCCAGATTTTAGATAAAACTCATCATTAGGGAATTTCAAACGATCTACTTCGGCGCGACGTCGACCCGTTTGAATACAAACGCGGATATCCTGAGCATCAGCGTCGTCTTTCATAACATAGTGGAAATCATTGGACGCCACGATGCCTAGGCCATATTCGTCAGCTAATTGGTATAGCACTTGCTGAGCCCGTAACTCTTCAGGTAAACCGTGATTTTGAATTTCTAAAAAGAAATTGTCTTTACCAAAGGTTTCAATGTACCACTCAACAGCTCGGCGAGCCCCCTCCATATTATCTTGCAGAATATATTGAGGTACTTCCCCTTGAATACACGCACTAAGAGCAATAATGCCCTTACTGTATTGGCGCAACAAATCATGATCAGCACGGGGCTTATAATTAAAACCTTCCGTAGAGGCTTTAGATACGATTTTAACAAGGTTTCGATAGCCTTCCATCGTTTCGGCTAGTAAAATAAGATGTTTTAATCGCTCACGACTACGCCCTTCTGGTTTATCTAAGCGGCTACCTTCTGTGACATACACTTCACACCCAATAATCGGTTTGATGCCTTGTGCCACACATTCTTTATAAAAATAGATGGCTGCATACATATTACCATGGTCCGTAATGGCAAGGGCTGGTTGTTCCAATTCCTTCGCGCGGCGCACCATATCCGGCAAACGGCTGATGCCGTCCAATAAACTAAATTCCGTATGACTATGTAAATGTACAAATGGCTTCATGGTACACCTCCTTACGGTCTATGTGCAAAATAGATATTTAATGATTTCTTACGGACTTTCCAATCTGGTAAAAATTGGGCCACTAAATTGTGAAAGTTCTTGGAATGATCCAAGTATTTAAAATGGGCAAACTCATGAACCATAACATATTCAATATACGCCTGAGGCCCTTCTAATAAACGCATATTCATCTTAATGAGCTGCTTTGATGGCGTACAAGAACCCCAACGACTCTTCAAGCGCTGTTGCTTTACCGTTGGCATGGGCACATCAATATGTTGCTGGTGAAAGCGTTGATACACAACCTTCGCCCAATGGGTAAACACCTTTTCCCCTAGCTGGCGCCAAAAGGTTTGCATTAATTTATGCTTGTCTTCATAGGTGTAATCGGACTTAACAAACATCACCATGCGATTAGAACCATCAAACTTAATATGCGGTTTGCCAGATGTTTCTAGCACCTCTAGCGAAACAGGCATGCCCAAAATAGATACGGTTTCACCCGTTACATATTGTAATGCCTCTATCCGTTGTGCCGTTAATGCTTCTAATTTAAAACGAGCCCGCTCAATAAAAGGTATATTTTCGATAACAAACGCATCAATTCGATGACCTGGTACATAAGCATTCGCCGAAACATGGACACTACCATCCTTGTGCACACGCATGTTTATATTCTTTACACGCTTGATCGTTAATTCATATTCAATTGTGTCACCATTGTAGGTAATAGACCGAGTTGTTGAAGTATTCATACCTTTTATTTTATCATAAAACACTCATAAATTCGTTAAAATCTGGGCACTTTAATAGAAATTATTCGATTTTAAGAACATAAAAATAGCAGATAGTTGATTTTAGAGGATCAACTATCTGCTGGTTAATACAAAAGCAAAGGCACCAATCAATTTACTGATTGGTGCCAGAGGAGACTCTTGGATAAGCAACCTTTTAGTAAAAGCGAAGCGTTATCCAAGTAATTACAGACACAATGAAAAATTGTATTTTAAAGCATCGATATAATAACAATTTACATTAGTACAGGTACATTTACATTTATCTAAAGATGTTTCAAACAATACGATATTCCGTTCCGTTTTACTATGAGTACTTGCAAATTCTATTCCATCATACACTCTATGATGATTTTCATCGGTAATACTCTTAATATAGTCTGCAATATATTGTGTAGATATATATTCTAATGGATCATCAGTACTAGCCTGTGGACTACGAATACTATCATTAAAATCATCTAAAAATTTACGATTGATATCAATATTAGCTATGTCACCATTATCTAGATTTTTAAAAGGGCTAATCATATTTATCTTTGATAAATTTACTAATCGTAAAGGTTTAGTGATTTCAAAGGTACCCACACATACAGTTTCAAATATGCCTGCCCGAATCTCTTTAATACACGTATCTTCATCAGTTGCTAAATATAAACAACCTACACCCTTAGCATTAATTCGACCTTCTCCACTTTTCCTAGGAGGTGGTGCCCCCATTTCCAATTTATCAAGTTTTTTCTTGTTATGACTTTTTCTAGCTCTATATAAACTAATATCACCCACATTATAATTTGATTCAATATATGAAAACAACGGTCTTAATACGTCTATATTAATATTATTTGGATGATAACGATTAACCTCTATAAGCTGACTCTGAAATTTATCCCAGCTAATATCTTTCAAAACACTATTATTAGCTACATAATCTGAATTCAAACGCTTTTTTAAAACAATCTTACCACTTAAAAAGTCGTTATGTTCTTCAAAATATTGTTTACATATAGAGGTAATTAATGCTAGCACTTGTTCAGTATTTAATTTAGGATTAAAAATGCTCCAATTCTCACATAGTTCTTCTACTAGTGTTCGTCCTGCATTATGAATTTGATAACTATCAAAAAAACCCTCAAAGAGTTCAGGAATATCTTTTAAATTTTCAGCATCATACAAAATGGTCTCAGCGCCACAATTAGGGCATATCCCACTTATACCATTATTGTTATTTTTCTTGATGATTTCCTTTAATTCTTCATCATTAAAACAATGCTCACAAATTTTCATATATATCACCCTCGCTGTGACTGAAAATATTGATCAACGATTTCTAAATGTTGCTGAATTGATAATTTTTTAATAGTTCCTAATCCTGGATATCTACCTTCATCATATAAATTTTCAAAACATTGAGCTGCACAAGTGTGTAATATGTTAAATTTATTCCAACCTATTAGTTTTTCTAATGCTTCTTGGAACTTTCCTGCGGGATTTGTAATATCAGAATTAGAATCGGATACAAAGTGATGAACATATAAATCATTTTGTGCATCATCATTTATATATACTATATGTATTGCTACAGATCTAGGAGCAAAGCCACTTGTAGTAAAGTCATTTCCTATAATCGAATAATCAGAATATCCATGAAAACCGTCATCTTCATAATAACGATGATCTGATGAAAAGAACTCGTCAATATTATCCGCATAATCAGAATTGCGTGCTTGTTTTTTAAATCGATCTACACATATAATCTTAGGACCAAAATCACGAGAAATTGACCGAGTAAACTCTCGACTTTCACCAACTAAAATAAATCTAAAACTACCAGGTATATTTCCACTAAATTCTTGTAGTATCGATATTTGAGGTTGTTCTAAACATAAAGCAATACAGTCCTCTTTACTATAATTTAAATTAGTTAGGCTTGAATATGTTTCATTACAACTACTATCCATATATAAAATTGGTATTACATAATCATGAAAGTTCTCAATGGCACTAATAAATGTAAATAATTCATCTTGTCCAAAAGAAGCTAATTCACGTTTAGGATTAAAAATAATACCAATCTGAGAATTTTGGTTTATAAATGATTCAATAGTCTTTGTTAATCGAGTTGTCAAATTAACAGGTTCTACTATTGGTATAATACGCTGACTACCTTCAGAAGTGCTACAAAATAAATTTTGTTGTACCTCCTCTTCAAGTGCTAATAATTCATATTGCCGGCCACGAAATATTGGTAAATACATACGTACCTCCTATACTATTTAAAAAAATGTGCCAACTGTCTATACTCGGATTTACTAAATTTTGAAAAATAAACCAAAGACCGTAAAGAATTTGGTAATAGTTTCATTTGTGAATCATCATATTTATGAAGATTTCTATTTTTTAGGCAAGTTGTGAAAGCCTTATATAATGTAGATATATCTATATCAATAAATAGTTCCTTGCATGCACTGTAATACTCAAAATCTGTTGTTTCTGGTAAATAGCCATAATAATGTTTCACTATAGATTCAAACTCATATTTCCGTAATATAGAGAACCATACAGATTTATCTAAATCGCGATTAAATCTAAGGGCTTTCTTTTTCACGCTCAATGTCATTTTCGGTGTCAAAACAATTACCCCTACTGGTGAGTCTGCCAAGCGTTGCATAACAGATTCATAGTGACGTTCCGAAATAACTACATTGACAATATCAAAAGCCTTATAGTAATTCGCCAATTGACCTTCTAAACGGTCTAATGAATCTAATTCAGTTTTGATTTCATAAACAACCGCTTTTCCGTTGAATAAAATAAAGTCCGCAATAGAATCAACGATAGGTAATTCTACAATAGCAGAGGTAGTATTTAAACTATGTGTTCCTAATACTAACTTATTAAATAATGTATTTTTATATACATATTCATTGCGATAGTGTCTTAATAACTGCTTGTATAAATGCTCAAATGTATCATAGAGATCCTTAGTCGATGACATGGTAAGGCTATTTATTCTAGTATCATCAGATATGATTTTTTTCAGATTTTGCTTTGTAAAAATCTTACTAATTTCTACTACACTAGCCATATAAACAATCCTTCCCATTAAATTTCTTTGAACGCTCATTCCATATAAGTATCCTAATAATTTTATTGTAATATGAAATTCACATTAACGCCACAAAAACCTCGCCTTTCTCTTCAAGAAAAGCGAGGTTTCGTGCATAATATTCTATTTTGTAACACTATACCTAAACACTATATATATACATTATATGTATTAATACAAATATTATTATTTGTGTTTAAACTATTTAGTTACACTTAACAGTTTTCCGCTCACTGCATCGAATACTACAGTAATGGTTTTCTTATCTTTTGTGGCAAACACAACAGTATATTGTGGCGTGCCTTTATCGGTTTTAACAGCCCAGCTTAAAAGGCTTGTTGCCTTACCTTCAGCTTGTGCATAAGCAAAGTTTACAGCTACAGCAGGAGGCAAAATAGTAGATGGATCAAAGGCTGTTTTTTCTACAGTTTTAGTAAGTTTACCAACCTTTTCATCATTAACTTTATTCGCTGTATTTGTAAATACCGCCTTATATACACCATCTTTATCAAACCCACCAATAGTCAATGTAACGACTGTATCGGTAGCATCAAAAGAAATTTCATTAATAGACGCGCCTTCATGATGTTGTAAAAAACCATTGAGCATTAGATTTGCCCAGCTAATCGCCTGATGTTGTTCATCAACAACAGCGACTGTTGGCTGAACAGGAACTAAATCAGCTGCTTGAGCCATTGGACTCACCACCCCTAACAAAGATGCTAACATTATAAATAAACGACTCTTTTTAAATACAGATTTCATATGTTACGCCTCAAATTCTTTACGTTTCAGACAACAATAACATTTACTATTTATTATGTACTGTTATAACCATACACTATCAATAACAAACGAATTCTATCTATAAGAGAGTGTGTATAAGAAAAGTAAGATAGAATCCGTTTGTTTTCCCACTAGGGAGTAATCAGCCACCTTGATAGTACAATGGCTAACCACCAAATAGCCCTATATTCATTAATTCTAACTAATCTTCTGTATACAAGAGGGAATGTTTAAAATTATTGGAATTAATGAATCTTAGATAGAATCATATCTACCTTGCGTTGCATATCTTCGTTTTGTTGACGAAGGGCTTCATTTTCAGCAGCTTGTTTTTGAACAATTGCTTGTAATGCTGTCACTTCATCTTGCATTACGTAGATAGAACTGATAGGACCACCTTTATATCGATCTGGAATAGCTTTCTTTTCAGGGCTATATCCAAATTTGTGGGTTACACCAGCATTTACGATACCATCGTGGCTATCTAAGGAAACACCTAAGTTAAACATAGTATTTTCATTAGTGTAATGAGCCACACCAAGCGCTACGGCTGTTTGAGATTTGTAATTACCAATACCAGCCATAATTTGTGTTGGTTCCAATGGATCGTATTGAATTGGTTTCAATGCAGCCAATGCGGCAGCACCTGCACCAGCCTTATACGCATAAGACTTAGCAGCATTACTGGATGCACCAGCAATATTTTGCAATGCTTGGTCCATTTGTGCTTTATTAACTGCATCACCAGCATGAGTAGCAGCACCAATATTATTGATTTGTTTACCACCCATATCTAGATTACTATTGATGGATACATTACCAGGTGTAGAACCACTACCAGCATTAAGCGTAATAGTAGGAGCACCAGTACCACCACTAATAGAGGTAATACCTGTCAATGCAGGATTCAATTTGTAATTAATAACACCAGAGTTGGCAGGATCAGCTGTGATTTGAATGTTGCTATCACCTTTGAAATCAAAACCAGTAGTCAATGCTACAGAATTTTGAGTACCACCATTAGTCTTGTATTTAATATTACCTATGCCTGCAGTTGCAGTACTAATAGCGGCATTCATTTGACCCAAGTTTACAGCTTCATCATTATTAGCTGCATTAGCCAAACCACTGATACGGTTAGTATTTTTATCAATTACTACATTACCAACAGTGACTTTATCGAAGGAAACATCTTTCTTAGTAGCAATGGTAATATCTTTACCAGTATTTGTAACCTTGATATTATCGCCATCGTTGAAAGTAACTGTATCGCCACCTTTTACAGTTTCAGCAGCAGCGCCATTAACTTTCACATTCCAAGCAGCTGTATTCTTAATAACTTGTTTACCAGCATTATCAATATTGCTCAAATCCTTCTTAGCTGCATTATTAGCAGTTGTTGTAGCATTATTGATTTGCGCACGTGTTGCAGCATCAAGGCCTACTGTAATACTTTGACCACTTGCATTCGTTTCAATGCCATTTGTACCAGTGATGGTCAATGTTTGACCATTGCTTACACTACCAGTACCTGTATTACCAGCTGTACTGAAACCTACGTTAGCCGTAGCATTAGAAATCGCATTATCCATTTGTTGTTTATTAACAGCGGAATTAGGCGTTGTACCAGCAGCCACATTTTTAATTTCTGTATTACCAGCGTTGATGCCACCAGTTGTGATGGAAATAGGTGCCGCACCAGTTGTACTTGGCGTAATAGTCATACCGCCACCATTGATAACAGTTGTGCCACTAGGTGTTGTGAAAGTAGCACTGCTTAAGCCAGTTAATGCTTTGGCCATGCGAATGTTCAATGTACCTGTTGTAGCATCACCAAGAACTGCGATGTTACCAGATGTAAGATCGGCTGCTGTTGTAGAAGCACCACCCTTGATGTTAAGTTTTTCACCATGTTTACGTGTAACAACAGTTGTATCATCGCCACCGAAATCATGTTTAGCATCAGTTGTTGCTTTGTTAACAGCATTAGTAATCGCTGTATCCATTTGTGTCTTATTAACAGCAGAATTACCAGATGTAGCAGGACCTACATTTGTAATTTCCTTACCACCTGCATCGATACCATTATTCTTATCGATAACAACACCACCAACAGTGACTTTATCGAAAGATACGTTTTTAGCGGTACCAATTGTAATGGAACGACCTGTATTTGTAATAGCGATGTTATCGCCATTGATGAAGTTAACAGTATCGCCACCAGCTACAGCAGTTGTACCAGCGCCATTGGTTTCTACATTCCAAGAAGCTGCAGATTTTGCAAGATTTTGGATATATGTATTACCAGCAGTAGACAAGTTGGACAAGTCTTTATTAGCGGAGTTTTCAGCAGCCGTTACAGCAGCACTCAACTTAGCAGTTGGAGCAATGGTTACATCATCACCTGTTGCAGATGTTGTAATGAGTGCGTTCGCACCAGTATCGCCTTTAATGTTGAATTTAATACCACCAGTTGTGCTTAATTTCTTAGCTGTTGTTGTACCGGAATCACTACCTAAGGATACTTTGTTATCACCTAATGTAGTTACAGAATCTGTTGCAGCTTTCACAGCATCATCCATTTGTTTCTTATTTACAGCAGCATCATCTGTGGTTGCTTTACCAACGTGTTTGATTTCTGTATTACCAGCGTCAATACCAGATCCTGCGATAGTCACTGTGTGTGTACCATCAGTGAAGGCAGCAGATGTTAAACCAGTCAATGTTTTAGCAAGACGGATATTCAATGTACCTGCACCATCGGATACGACACCGATATTACCGGTTGTCAAATCAGTAGTAGCAGTTACGCCACCTTTGATGGATAATACTTCACCGTGTTTACGTACAGAGGTTGTACCTGTATCGCCATCGAATTTGTGTTCTGCATCAGCAATAGCTTGTGCTGTATCGGTTTTAGATTTAGTGATGGCATCGTTAATAGCGGATGCTACATTTTGTGTAGTCGCTACGCCATCAGCACCAGCGGCACCGCCTGCACCTGTTGCGCCAGCTGCACCAGCTTGACCTGCCGCATTGACTACAAGATTACCAGTCTTCACATCTACATTGTATGTTTTTACACCACCAGTAGTAGAATCAGTTACATTAGCAAGACCTGTGCCTGTCACCTTAACAGCATCTTGTGCTGCTGTTTGTGCTACGGCTTTAACAGCATTTTCAGAAACAGCCACTTCGTATGTTTCACCCTTAGCTGTACCAGTTTGACCTGTTACAGTAACAAGGTTAGTATCACCAGTCAAGGTCTTAGCAACTACTTTTTCAGTAGAGGTTGCAGCTGTTTGTGCATTAGCAATAGCTGTATCCATTTGTGTTTTATTAACAGCAGAGTTACCAGATGTAGCAGGGCCTACATTTGTAATTTCTTTGCCACCTGCATCAATACCATTATTCTTATCGATAACTACGCCACCAACAGTGACTTTATCGAAGGATACGTTTTTAGCTGTACCAATTGTAATGGATCGACCTGTATTTGTAATAGCGATGTTATCGCCATTAATGAAGTTAACAGTGTCGCCACCAGCTACAGCAGTTGTACCTGCACCATTAGTTTCTACATTCCAAGAAGCAGCTGTTTTAGCAAGGTTCTTGATGTAGGTATCGCCAGCAGCAGACAAGTTGGACAAGTCTTTATTAGCAGAGTTTTCAGCAGCTGTTACAGCAGCACTCAACTTAGCTGTTGGAGCAATGGTTACATCATCGCCTGTGGCAGATGTTGTAATGAGTGCATTTGCACCAGTATCACCTTTGATGTTGAATTTAATACCACCAGTTGTGCTTAATTTCTTAGCTGTTGTTGTACCGGAATCACTACCTAAGGATACTTTGTTATCCCCTAATGTGCTGATGGAATCTGTAGCTGCCTTAACAGCATCATCCATTTGTTTCTTATTAACAGCAGCATCATCAGTAGTTGCTTTACCAACATTCTTGATTTGGGTATTACCAGCATCGATACCGGAACCATTTAACTTAACTGTGTTAGTACCATCTGTAGCAGTTACACCAGCCGGTGCTACTGTTGTTGTATTCGTACCATCAGTGGTTGTCATGCCACCTTTAGTAATGGTAGTTGTGTTACCAGCACCATCCGTAATGGTAGAGGAAGTACTAGTTACAGTTTGTGTATTGCCAGCACCATCTGTATAGGTAGCAGATGTTAAACCACTCAATACTTTTGCAAGGCGGATGTTCAATGTACCTGCACCATCGGATACGACACCGATATTACCGGTTGTCAAATCAGTAGTAGCAGTTACGCCACCTTTGATGGATAATACTTCACCGTGTTTACGTACAGAGGTTGTACCTGTATCGCCATCGAATTTGTGTTCTGCATCAGCAATAGCTTGTGCTGTATCAGTTTTGGATTTAGTGATGGCATCGTTAATAGCAGTTGCTACATTTTGTGTAGTGGCTACGCCATCAGCACCAGCGGCACCGCCTGCACCTGTTGTACCAGTTGCACCAGCTTGACCAGCCGCAGTGACTACAAGGTTACCAGTCTTCACATCAACATTGTATGTTTTTACACCACCAGTAGTGGAATCAGTTACATTAGCAAGACCTGTGCCTGTCACCTTAACCGCATCTTGTGCTGCAGTTTGTGCTACCGCTTTAACAGCGTTTTCAGAGACAGCGACTTCGTATGTTTCACCTTTAGCTGTACCAGTTTGACCTGTTACAGTAGCAAGGTTTGTATCACCAGTCAATGTCTTAGCTACTACCTTTTCAGTAGATAAGGATCCACCAGCGGCAGCCGTGATAGCAGCATCCATTTGTGCTTTATTTACTGCTGCATCAGCGGATGTAGCATTAGCAACACCTTTAATTTCCTTATTACCAGCATTGATACCAGCTGTTGTCATGGAAATTGGAGATGCACCAGTTGCACTAGGTGTAATGGTTACGCCATTACCATTAATAACAGTGGAATCACCACCAGCATTAGTGAAGGATGCAGATGTTAAACCACTCAATACTTTTGCAAGACGGATATTCAATGTACCTGCACCATCGGATACGACACCGATATTACCGGTTGTCAAATCAGTAGTAGCAGTTACGCCACCTTTGATGGATAATACTTCACCGTGTTTACGTACAGAGGTTGTACCTGTATCGCCATCGAATTTGTGTTCTGCATCAGCAATAGCTTGTGCTGTATCGGTTTTAGATTTAGTGATGGCATCGTTAATAGCGGATGCTACATTTTGTGTAGTCGCTACGCCATCAGCACCAGCGGCACCGCCTGCACCTGTTGCGCCAGCTGCACCAGCTTGACCTGCCGCATTGACTACAAGATTACCAGTCTTCACATCTACATTGTATGTTTTTACACCACCAGTAATGGAATCAGATACCGTAGCTAAACCTGTGCCAGTGACCTTAACAGCATCTTGTGCAGATGTAGCTGCCAAGTTTTTGATCACTGTTTCACCAGCAGGAGAAATGTTGGACAAGTCTTTATCAGCAGATTTTTCGGCAGCCGTTACAGCAGCTGTCAATTTAGCAGTTGGAGCAATCGTTACATCATCGCCTGTAGCAGATGTTGTAATGAGTGCATTTGCACCAGTATCACCTTTGATGTTGAATTTAATACCACCAGTTGTGCTTAATTTCTTAGCTGTTGTTGTACCGGAATCACTACCTAAGGATACTTTGTTATCCCCTAATGTGCTGATTGAATCAGTGGCTGCCTTCACAGCATCATCCATTTGTTTTTTATTAACAGCAGCATCATCAGTGGTTGCTTTGCCAACGTTCTTAATTTGTGTATTGCCAGCATCGATACCAGAACCATTCAACTTAACTGTGTTAGTACCATCTGTGGCAGTTACACCAGCAGGAGCAACAGTAGTTGTATTTGTACCATCAGTGGTTGTCATGCCACCTTTAGTGATAGTCGTTGTGTTACCAGCACCATCCGTAATTGTGGAGGAACCACCAGTTACAGTTTGTGTATTACCAGCTGCATCGGTATACGTAGCAGATGTTAAACCGGTTAAGGCTTTCGCCAACTTAATGTTCAATGTACCAGTTGTTGTATCACCTACTACAGCGATATTACCAGATGTAAGATCAGTTGCCGTAGTGGATGCACCGCCCTTGATGTTAAGTTGTTCGCCATGTTTACGGCTAATTACTGTTGCATCATCACCAGCAAAATCATGTTTTGCATCGGTCAAGGCTTGTTTTGTCTTATCGATAGCACTATTTACTACAGATGCTACATCTTGCGTAGTGGCTACGCCGTTTTTACCTTGTGTAGTACCTTGTGTAGCACCATTCGCACCAATTTTACCAGTAGTATCGTCGATAACAAGTTTGCCTTCGTCTACATTCACTGTATATGTTTTAACGCCAGCAGCTGTAGCATCACTAACAGTAGCAAGGCCTGTACCAGCCACTTTTACAGCATCTTGTGCTGCAGTTTGTGCTACGGCTTTAACAGCATTTTCAGAAACAGTTACTGTATATGTTTCATTTTTAGCAGTACCAGTAAGACCGGATACACTAGCCAAGTTGTTATCGCCAGCTGCTAATTTACCATTAGCAACAGAACCAGCTTCTACCTTTTCAATGGATAACGCACCACCAGCAGCAGATAATACAGCGGCATCTAATTGGCCTTTGTTAACTGCAGCATCAGCGGATGTAGCATTAGCAACGCCTTTAATTTCCTTACCACCTGCATTAATGCCAGTATTCTTATCAAGAACAATACCACCAACAGTGACTTTATCGAAGGAAACATCTCTGGATGTACAAATTGTAATGGATCGACCTGTATTGGTAATAGCAATGTTATCGCCATTGATGAAGTTCACAGTTTCGCCACCAGCTACAGCAGTTGTACCAGCACCATTGGTTTCTACATTCCAAGAAGCAGCTGTTTTAGCAAGGTTCTTGATGTAGGTATCACCAGCAGCAGACAAGTTGGACAAGTCTTTATCAGCAGATTTTTCTGCAGCCGTTACGGCAGCTGTTAATTTAGCAGTTGGGGCAATGGTTACATCATCGCCTGTGGCAGATGTTGTAATAAGTGCATTTGCACCAGTATCGCCTTTGATGTTGAATTTAATACCACCAGTTGTGCTTAATTTCTTAGCTGTTGTTG